>OBZL01000065.1_pt1 | contig 43693 bp, 60 predicted proteins | sample 1476921 | NCBI WGS metagenome assembly OBZL01 (sample SAMEA2580239, study PRJEB22360) | human gut metagenome | biome: human gut; feature: human-associated habitat; material: faeces | place: Denmark | collected 2008/2010
CTCGTAAAAAAGAATTGCTGGTTTTTAACTTTATATTCTGTTCAATTTTCAAAGATCTCTGCGCCTTTCAGCGACTTTTTTATCTTATCACTCTTCGTTTTAACTGTCAACAACTTTTTTCAAGTTTTTTTGACTGCTTTCCCGAAGGACAAGGACTATTCTATCACAGCTTTATCTCTTTACATAAGTATTATATGTAATTATATTTAATTAATTATTGATTTCTTTAAAATTCTCTTTTTTATAATCATTTTCTATTAATGATACACTTGGCATAGTTTATATTTATTTTCCTTATAATATACCAAATAGTATTTAAATTTTATAACATTATATATTTGCATTTTTACCTTAGGCTACTATAAACTTATTCCCTACAATGCAACTTACACATATCTAACAATATTAATTTCTTAATAATATAAAAAGGTGCAATTGCACCTTCTAGTAAAAGCTCATACGAAAGCTTCCTTTTATATTCACTTAGAATTTTTCATATAAATAAGCTTTCTTAACGCAAACATAAGTTTAATTATATTTATTGATGATATATCACTTTCTTCTATATCTAAAATAAGATAATTGAATTCTAGTATTTTTTCGCCAATCTGCATAAGTTATATTATAAATTTTAATTCAGTAAATATAACTTACTCATTACAGCCCCTGAAGCTTATCTGAGAAAGATCTTTCAGTGGTATATATTTTTTTATTCTTTAGGAACAAATAAACTTTAGTAATATTAAAACATTGAAGTTATCCACAATAAGAACAAAAAAAAGAGCTACCCACTAATTATTTAGTGCAACAGCCCTTTGGTACTCCTACCCCGATTTGAACGGGGGGCATCAGGATTCGAAAACTTACATTATATAACTTAATATTTCAACTTATTATTTAGGTTTATTCATATTTCCTACATTATATATATGAAATATTTTTCTATATCTTTTTATACCTTCATAAAACTTATGTGATAAAAATGTGATAAAAATTAAAGACTAGGATTATAACTTCCTAGTCTTTAAAATATTATTTTCTTATTTACCAGGCTTCCACTTATGCCCACAATTTAAACAAGTAATTTCAATTTTATTTGATCCTATTCCTCCTGCAGCAACTCCAATACCTCCAAGTGCTGCTGCTCCTAACACAGCTTTACTAGCACCAAAACCTTTCTTTTGTGCTGTAATTGATGTACTAGCACATTTAGGACAGCTAACAATTCCATTAGCTTTATTCTCTTCAACCTTTTTCTTTATCTCGTCCTTCTTATCTAATCCAAATAATTCTCTCACTTTTTTGTTATTTTCTTCATATTGTAAAGCAGCTTCTTCAAAACTTAGTTTATAAGCCTTTGCAAGACGTTCTATTTTTTTTCTTTTTTGTTTTTCTTCTTGTTCTGCTTTTGTTTGTTCCCAAACATCATTAAATAATCCCATAAAGCCATCCCTCCTTAGAATAAAAAACATTATACAACCACTCTATAATATGCTATTTTTCCACAATATTATTATACTCTATACCTTAGGCTATTTTATAAGTGTAGATGCTTTAGACGCTGTTTCAACTTCTGCATACTGCGCAAATACATTTTGAGATTTTTTTAAATACTCACTCCCACTTTTTGATACTTCTTGTATTGTCTTATAAGTATCTACCTTTATATTTTTATTAAAAACTACAGTTACTTCTGTACCTTTATATTTGCAATTAGCATACTCTACAAAACCATTTCTAAATATCAACCCTGAATTTCCACTTATAAGTTCGAACCTCCCTCCTATTTTGTTTATTATGTTACTAACCATATACAACCCAAATCCGGAATTTTGCCACACATCATCCCTATTGGGATCTCTTTTCCAACTCCTTGTTATTCCTGGTCTTATAGCAAAAGCTATTGCTGTTTTATCATCAGCAACCCGATAATTAGGATTGCTATTTAAACTCTTTTTAATTCCAATCCCTTTATCAATTACTTTAATTCCAAATTCATCATCATTATTATATATTAATAACAATAATTCCTCTGAATCACTATGCTCTACTACATTTCTCATCATTTCTCTCATAATATAAGAATAAAAATTACGTTTTACTATATCGAATTTATATTCCATTAGTAAAGAAGATGATATTCTTTCGATTGTTTCTCCTACATATTCAAAATTTTCATATGAAAGATTAATCAAATCTTTTACCACAAACTTAATTGCCTTGTCGATGCGTACCTTTTTCCCTGGAATATATGAGCTTATTATATCTCTACTAATATCTAAATTCTCATTGTAGTTAATAAAAATATATGGTTCCATACTTATCCCTCCAATCATCTTCTATATATATGACTCAACTCTTATACTATCATTATCAGATAATTTTTTAGCTAACTTATTACCTTCTTCTCTAATCTTTTCAAAATCTATATCTCTAATCTTTGACGGATGTAACCTCAATCTAATTGCAGTTCCGTTAAATGATGCTCTTTTACTTATTGTCTCATCACACCCTATACTTAAACAAGTATCCCCACTACAAATGGAAAAACAACCTGCTATTTCACAAATCTTACTTGTCATATATAATCCAAACCCTTGATTGCTATAGATATCAGAACTTTTTTTATTATCTAAACTTTTAGTGACTCCAGGCTTAAGACTTAATCTAATAGCATCATCGTCATCCTGTATAACAAATTTTTTATTTCTACTTAATGTGCTAGTTATTCCTTGTCCTTCATCTAATATTGCAATCTCCACCAAATCTTTAGTAGGCCAATATTGTGCAGCAAACCATAATCTTTCAGACTTACTATGATCATATACGTTTCTAATTATTTCGGTTATACAAAAAATTAAAGTTTCCTTTAATTTTTCACTTTCTGTTGAAACAACATTAACTAACCTGGTTGCTATTTCTTTTTCTATATATTCCTCAATACACATACCCTTTTCAAATAATGCAACTTTGTATGAATCTTTAATATCAACATCTGTTAGTGGTATGTATCTATTACTTCCAGATGCTTCACCTGGTTTTTTTCCATAATCTATCATTGCACTTTGAAAATATCCCATATGTGATGCATATCCATTTCCATTATGTCCAACAACAAAGTGTTTACTTCCATTATGTTTTTTATAGAATTGTCTTAATTTTGACGATATCAAAAGCATTCCAAACGGTTCTACTGTTCCCATATTTGTATAATCGTAAATATATTCATTATCATAAGTTAATTTATCGAGAAAACAAGTAAAATCTACTGCATAATCCAAATCAAAAATAGTTGGCATTGTTATGTTCATAAATCCTCCTAATATACTATATATATTTCATCAAATATATGCTATAATAGAGGTAAGTTTAATAGATATATTTGATGATTAGAACTCGTATAGATTTGCAGTCAATTTACGAGTTCTTTTTCTTCTATTTTACAATATATATGGTAAATTTGTCTAATAAATAAAAAAGGCAGCAGATAAGGATTACTCCCTACCTACTGCCTTAACTTGACGAAAAAGGTATATCCGTATTATTTACAAGCATTATTTTTTATCCATTGAATATATTATTATAAAAGTATCTACTCTAATATATAGGTATAACCTAAAAAAGACAGTAAGCAAGGATCTTATCCCCCTTTAACTTACTGTCTTTTTATGAGTATAGTGCAATGCCATTAATAAGTATAACCAATTATTTATTAACTGTATACCTCTTTATACTAAAATTAGTTTTTTATTGATTTTTTGTTGTTTATATGATATTTTTTTATTGAACCATAAGTTGGTATTAATTTTCAATTAAATTAATACTCCTAGAACCATATATAAATAAAAAGAGCGATTAATCCTCCCCTATTGTGATTAATCGCTCTTTTTATTTTGTAAGTATAGCTTTTTTATTATAACTTATTATTTAGTTAAAATATAAGTCCAACACGCTGGGCCTAATTGACTATCGTTTTTAAATCCTAGCATTTTATTTAAAGCGATAACAGCTTGATAAAAACTTCCGTTTCCCTTAGCTGGACCATATGAACCATCTATTACACCGGAATACAAACCTAAGGCTTTCATAGCACTTTGTGCTAAGTATACATATGTTCCTTTCTCTCCATAGTTTAATACATTTCCTTTACACTTTTCTAACAATTTTCCTTCCTCCTTAATTTGTGGTTTTTCTTCTTTATGACTAGTTTCTTCTGCAATCAATCCATAATGTGATGCTATTCCATCTATAATAGAATCAGCTATTGCTTGCTTATTGTTATTGAATATGCCCAAATCATTTTCATTACTTATGAAACCTAACTCAATCAAGCAAGCTGCCATATTTGAGTATCTTAATACATAGAATCTACAATTACTAGCACATACTTTTACTCCTCTATTAACTGGGAATACCTTTACTAAATTTTCATGAATTTTATTTGCTACTTCTGGAGATTTAGTTGATCCATAATCTATCCATGTTTCTACTCCATTAGCAGAACTATTTCCAAAAGAATTCATGTGAATGCTAACGAATATGTCTGCTGGAATTCTATTAGCATGTTTTACTCTATCTTCTAAAGAAACAAAATCATCTGTTGTTCTTGTATATCTTAATTCTAGTAGTGGATACCTTGCAGCAGAATTATCTAGATAAGGTTTTAACGACAAGACTTGTTTTGCCTCTTTTGCTCCATAACTACACGCTCCAGGATCTGTTCCTCCATGACCAAAATCAAAATCAGCTATTATTTTTTTCATTTATATCTCCTCCTTCTTCACTCCGACATTAATGTCGGTACCAAAATTAAAAGAGTAGCCTATTTGACTACTCTTGCTTAGATAATTGTTTAGCAGTTTGATTAATACCTACACTAACTCCCCAGCATAATATACCTTGCAAAAATGCTGTAGCAGATAATCCGCTTAAGACCATGCTAAAAACTATAGTAAATACCATAAGGATAATTGTTATATACTTATCCTTAACACTTTCTAGCTTTTTAAGAAATACACCTAATACATAAGTAGCAGCAATAAGAATTAATAATTGTTCTGGTATAAAGTTCATTAAATTTTCCATTTTTACATCTCTCCTCTTAAATCAATTATTTTATCCACTTTCTTATTTAAGTCTGACATTTTCTCATTCATACTTTGAGATAAGATTCTATTACTCTCTGAAAGTTCCTCATTAGTTTTTGTAACTCTATCTAGGGTAAGCTCTATTCTTATCCATATCTTTTTATAAAGAAACCAAATAAGTACTATACATAGAGCTACTGGAAATACAAATGTATTAAACACGCCTGTTATGTCATTCATTTTGCACCTCTCTTCTTTTAATTTTTTGTATAAAAAAGAGACTTAGAATTACTCTAAATCTCTCTTAAATCTTATTTACTTTTAGTTCGTCCTTTCGGTCTATTGTGAATTAAAGTTTATAGAAGATAACATGTCAACTTTTATATAAATACCACTAAAGTATTTATCTATTATTTAATTACCAATATAATCATATATTTTATCAACTTGTAACTTGTGCACCTATATTTTTACATTTTTTCTTCATATTAATAAACGGTTTCTCAACTAGAGTCCATGACAAAATTGCTGCTAAAATAGTAACTACATATACTACTATTAAAGAGGATATTCTTTTAGTTAAATTAAGCTGTACTAATACATTAATAATCACCATATGATATAAATAGATACCATACGATAAATCCATTTTTAATTTATGTTTCCCAAGTATATAAGAAAGAGAAATTGAAATAATAGGTAATAAAATACCAGTTATTATATTGTAATGCTCACCTATATTAACGTTAAGAAATTCATTTATTATATTCCATAAAATAAATATAGATACTATATACTTAAAGTTTTTAATCAAAATAGGTAAAATTTCATCTTTAAAAGTATATAAAAATGCTCCAATTAAATAAATGTAAATATATGGGATAAACGTTTCTAATAGTAGTCCATAAAAAAATGTTGGAATAAATTTTTCTATCATTGGAAGCATAATATTAATAAATAAGAAAGAACCTATAATAATTATCCACTTTTTAATTGATAGATTTTTCATTTTTTTATAGAAAATCAATGTAAATAGATAAAATTGAAGTTCAACAATTATTGTCCAAAGAGAACCATTTATAGCACCAGTTCCATATGTTCTTAAAAAACCAGGTGTATACCATTGAAAAAATGTAGTGTGTAAACTGCTAAAAATAAGTATTTCTTTGCCATTTAGCTTTATAAAAAAACTAATCGTAATAATTGTAACTATAAAACATATAATTAACGCTGGATAAATGCGTAATAATCTTTTTTTTATATATTCAAATTTACTTGCACTTCTTTCTGCCGAAGCTGTAATTAAGTATCCACTAATAGCAAAGAGTATTACCACCCCTGGAAACCACCCCAAAATGTTATTAAATACTTTACTAGTTCCTATATCTAAGTGTACCAATGAATGACCTATTACAACTTGTATTGCGGCTATTAACCGAATGACATCAAAAGAATTACTATTAAATTCTAATGAACTTAATTTTTTCCCCATATCATCCCCTCCTTTAGATTTATATATATAACCATAATAAATTTAACAAATTTTCTTTATATAGTCAAATTGTTATACTATTAGATACCCTATAATCACTAATTATATATATTCCTCTAGTGTTAAATAGCCCATATAGTTGGATTTTTACAAAAAAATTAAAGACATCTGTGATCTGCTACCGAATAGCACTTACCAAACAATGTTAAATAGACACCCCCTGTAGTAGAATTTTCACCACTTGCAATTAAAGAGATTCTACTTCCTTTTGGCAATATATTTTTGAACAATCCGTCATTTTTATCTATATATATAGATTGATTAGGTGATATAACTATATCTGTACTGCCTAAGCATTGAGTTAGCCTAGTTCCATTTGTAGTATCAAAAACCATAAGTCTAGCGTTTACATCTGTTAAATTTTGAATTAATATCACAGGCTCATAAACATCAGTTTCTAGTAAATCCACAACAAGAGAGGTACTCGTATTTATTTCTTTATTTTTGATTATTTCTTTTTTATAATCCTTAAGCACTTTAACTTGATTAAGTGGTTTCATAGGATAACTTAATTCTTTTCTAGGTGTCATTTTGATAGTGCCTTGTATTGGAGATGTTATCCTTACATAAAAACAACCATTTTTATCAGGCCCTTGAACACCATTGACACCCTCTATATTTTGAAGCGACTCAAATTCATATTCTTTATACCAACTTCCTCCACCATCACCAGAAATTAAAATCCTATTAGTATACCTACCTTCATATGTGCTAGATTCAACTTTATCACAAGTAACTAACCAGTCTTTTCCACCATTCATTCCCCATGCCTGTGCATTTAATGATTGTACCTTTATTAAATTGTAAATATTCATATTACTTCTAGGGCAAGCAAAAACGTAATTTTCTGAATTACTGTCGCTTGACCATATATAAGTTTCTGGTGCAATTAGCCTAACTCCAAGTGTTCTAAATTTTTGAGCCCCTTCTTCGTCAGAAAAATTTCCCACTATTTGTCTCCAAGATGTTCCATCATTATTACTACTGTACCATCGCACATCTTTCCCACTATCACCTGTTGTGACCAACCATTCTTCTTTACCATTTATACTATTAATAAAATCTACACTATGAAAATGCCATATATCACTAGGATGATTTTTAGTCATTACCGATTTCCATGTAGCACCATTGTCATTTGAATAATATACATTTAAATCTATTGATTCTTCAATCGTAGTATATTCTACAAACATTAATTTGTTTGAATCTCTTTTGCTTCTAGCTATTCCGTTAGGAACTATAGGTGGATATACTCCTGTTTTTGTCGTTAAAGTAGTTGAGAATTCATTATCAGTTCTTATAATTCTTCCATCAGATAACCAAACATTTATAACTCCATTGGCATAAGTCCCCCCACATTTTGCTAATTTAGCTGGTAATGTATATAACCTTCTAGCTTCCCAAGTTTTCCCTCCATCAAGACTTTTATAAACCCCATCATCACTATCTTTTACACCATACAGTAAATCACCATCATACCCTATTATTGTATATTCTAAATACTCATAATTGAAGAATCTAGTATTTCTTATTGGAACGCTTTTGTTTTCATTATTTATTATTTGGCTTATCATTTTAAAACACCTCCACTTCTAAATTATCTAAATCAGTTTTTATTGTAACTTTTCTCCCTTTTGATAACGTTCTTGTTTCTGTACAATAATTATCATTAACTATAATGGTATCTATTCTTATTATTTTTTTTGAACTTTTATCTTTATGCGTAATTATTAATACATCATTTTTATCTTCTGTTGTACTAATACTATTAGGAATATTATCTATTAATAATAATTCTTGTTCATTTATTTCCTCTATCCCTTCTAGTTTTAAATAAAATTGTGGATATTCACCCTTTCCAGGTTTCTTGTCAATTGGTACAATGTATATTTTATTTATACCGCCAACTTGTTTAATAATATCTTTATTTATTGATTTTCTTAAAAAACAAGCATTAGGTGGTGCAACCATAATATTATCATTTCCACTTGAAATAAAGTTATAAACATCATCATAAAATGCAAAGTTAATTCCAGAATTACTGTAATAAGTAGTACCTGTAATAACCTCTATGAAATCTGTTGCAACAAAATTTGTATCTCTAACTAAACCACCATCTTTTGAGCTTATATAGTAATTATCAATACAATTATTAGGATTAAGAATATTATCACTAATAACTTTTAAAAATGAAGTGTTGTAAGTCCCTATAGATTTAGGTTTTACTTTTGTTTCTGTAATAGAACTATTTTCTATTTTAGATATTGGCTTTAATTTATCCACTTCTATTTCGAACTGTGGATAAACACCTAATTGAGTTGGTTTTTTGTCATTTGTTACAATATATATATTTCTTATATCTCCAACTTGGCTAATAATATCTTTATTTATTGATTTTCTTAAAAAACAAGCATTAGGTGGTGCTATCATTTCGTTTGTATTCCCACCTGAAATAAAGTTATAAACATTATCATAAAAAGCAAAGGTGTTCCCAGAATTACTATAGTATGTTTTACCTGGTGTTATTTTAATAAAATCTGATGTTATATATGCACTATCTGTAACTAAATCACCATTTGTAGGACTTACATAAAATCCATTTTTACATATACTAGGATTTAAAATATTGTCACTACTAACCTTTAAAAAAGACGTATGATAAGCATGTATAGCGTTTGTTTTAACATTTTCTATACCTACAGAACTTCTACCAACAACAGCAACACTTCCTCCAGATATCGCTTCTTTTATATCTTGTCCCATATTAGCCATTGTGAATACTTCATTTTTGTTCGCTTTATCTTCCAAGGACGAATTAATTTCATTTAATCTTTCTGTATATTTTTCTTCTATTGCTCCACTAGTTTCTTTAAAATACTTGTCCCACTCATCAAGTTTGCTTAAGCCTAATGTCAAAGCAGAAAATTCATTTGTACTTTCTATAGCCGCATCATCTCTTAAGGAAGCTATTACATCTATATCAAATTTTGTTGTAGATAATATATCAGTAGCCTCATATATAACTAATTCTAGCTTTAGACATCCTGGCTTAACTAACATTTGTGTAGTGAGCTGTAATTCTGCAAGTCCTCTAGCAGCATTTATTATAGTTAAGTTATTAAATACTTTTGTTCCATCTGGTTTAAGTCCATATACTCTTACAGTTTTATTTTCCAATGAAAAAGGTACTCCATTATCTAACAAATTAAATAATAAGTACCTTGCTGTATCATTTTGTTTAACCTGTATTGGATTATACAGATCTTTATTAATCTCTAAATTAATTTTTCTTAGAAATTTCATAGTATATCACCCCCCTCTAAGCTATTACATTAATAGATATTTTAGCAGTAATCTTCTTGTTTCCTTTGTATGACATTAAATAAGTTTTATTATCTACATTATAAAATTCAATTGCTTGCGAAATTATAGTACCACTTAACCGTATTAATCCTTTTTCATAATCCACCTCTTGATAAATTCTTTGGTTTCCGAATATAGTTAAAGGATATGATGAAAGAATTTCCTTATAATTACAATCTGCTATAAACTTTTTACCTTTAAATTCATTCGGTAAAGTAATATCTAAACTCCAAGTACCAGTATTGCTTACTTCTATATTCCTTAAATCATAGTAATTCAAATGATAATATTCCCTTTCACTATCTCCAAACTTATTATAAAATCCTTTCTCTGGACTTATAACTATTTTACTACCATCAGGTAGTTCACTTTCAAATGTGCCAGTTTCCATCCATATTTTTGTCATTCCATTTTTAGAAGAAAATAATCTTCCTACAATCTTGTCTGCTATTAGTCCTTCTGCTGTTATAGCAGTAGTAAAATCCCAATCCTTTCCGTCTGGGGTTCTTTGTTGACTAATTTGTATTCCAGCACTTCCTCCAATCATACAACCATATGAAGGAGAATTTGGATCTAGGTTTTGCCAGATGAACGCTCTTACATCTTGTAATTGTCCTATTTCCTTTTGTGCTACCAACTTAGCTTTAGTAGCATCTAAAAATCCTTGTATTTCATTTCCTTTTACTGTTCCATTAGAATTTAATATATTATTAATTTTACTTTGTACATCTGCTTGTTCTTTAAAAAAGTTAGAAATAGCATTTCCTAACTCTAAAGATATATATTCTCCTGTCATAATGTCTTTTTCATAATCTATAACTCTTGCTTTAACATCTATATCTAATCCTGGAATATAACACGTTACTGTATCACCTTCATTAACAGTTACTAACTTAATATAATCTTTATATGCTGTGGTATTGGCCAGATTAATCATATCTATTTTATAATTAACACTTGGCTTGTCTATACCTTCCTCATAAAGTTTATTACATCTCTTTACTAACTCTTGCCTTGCTTCCTCTATAGTGTTAAATCCCTCTTCATCTGCTTCAGACTCTTTAACCTTAACGTCATCAAAATTTATAACTCTCATCTTAGGCTTTGTATATTTCTTTATAAGTGGACTATCTATCCATGGAGTACTACCATCAAGCATTATTCCATTATAACCAGTTGGAATTATTCTTGTAGCAACTTCTTCTATATTTATATCTTCTTCTATTTCATTTAAGTTGTAACCTAATTCAACTCTTACTCCATTATCAGAACCAATTTTATCATTAATATAAATATCAAAGTTATCTAAAAGAACCTCTCCACCCCATCTATTTAAAAATGAATTTTCATCATTACCAAGAATAGCTTCAACTATATTCTTTCTAATGTAATAAGCAGTATTAAGAGTTGATATATTGCTATGTGCCTTAAACCCCGTACCTTTTAAAATCTCCTCTAAAGCTTGTTGCCCTGTTTTATTAGTTGGTCTTACATCAAGTAATATTGTATCTATTAAATCAAAGAAAATAGGTCTGGCATAAGCAGTTATATAATCCAAAGACTTTACAACATTAAAAATTCTGTAAAGCTTCCCTTCAGTTTTTATAACATTTTCATAATCTAAGTATTTCCATCTTTCAAGCTTATCAAATGGATGCTCTATTGTTAGAAGGTATTCTTTATTTTTGTAAATACAACTAGAAGGCTCTAAAGTCATCTCTCCGTTCATTTCATAATTTTTATTAGTTTTTAAATAAACTTCTATCATTATAAACATCTCCAATTAGGAGTTACATATATTTTAAAGTCTCCACTCCATTTAAAATTATTGTCACCTTCTACTAGATATAAATCTTCATAATTACCATCTAATGATACATTATTGATTATTCCATCCCTATACGTTAAGCCTAATTCTGTATTTATTATAACTTCTTGACCAACATTTATTTTTACAGCATTTTCATTTACTGCTAATGTTAAAAATCCTTCTCCGACAATTCTGTAAATAGGTCTACTCTCTAGATAATCATTATAAATATAATCCTCTATCTCTATTTCATATTCGCCATCAGATAAGTAAACATATGGATCACAAGTAAAAGTTACTATAAACTTTCCTGTTCTTTTCAAAAGTCTTTCCGAACTAGATATAACAACTTTATTAACCCTATAGAATACTTCAATATCATCACTAAAGATTAGCTTATTATCCTTGAAATTCATTAACCACTTCTTTATACTTCTAAAATCTAAATCCCAAGTTGTATTAGTTTTAAAGTTAAACTCAACAGGTATCTCTATATCGCTATATCCTTTTTCTACGTAAAGCGTCTTTCCACCCCTGCTTTTCTTTTCTTCAAAATTCATAATAGGAGCAGGTTTAGACACCCTTTTAGGAATTTTTAAATTAAAATCTATGTTTGTTTTTTCATTAAAAATAATATAATAATTATCCAAACGCCATTACTCCTTTCGTTTTACTATAATTTTTACTACTTCTATTTACAGTTTTTATAACCTCTTTTGTAATATCAGACTTAAGCTCTTTTCCACCAACATAAACATTAACTATAACTTCCCCATCTGCATTATTTAACTCTCCTAATAGTGCTTTGGCAGTTTTTAAGGCAGTATCTTTTATCATATTTTCACTTTGTAAATGGTTTTTAACTTTACTTCCTCTTGGAAGTTCAACAACTTCATATCCCTTTTCATTTATAGCTGTTAATCCACCTTGGAAATAGTTTGTTCCCAAAGCATAGGCTTGTTGAGTAAGCCCACCTTTTACCCTTTCGCTATATTGTACTGTAGCAAACTTAGTCTTAGGTTCCCATTTGTCCCAAGTTCCAAAAAGCCTTTGCCAAGTGCTTATAATTTCTCCACTAGAAACGTCTATATCTTTTTGTAATTCTTCATTCATTCGGAAAATCTTATCAACAGCTTCATCACGAGTAAGTTCAGCTTGTTCAACAACTCCATCACGTTGTCTTTTAGCATCTTCAATCATTTTGTCAGCTTGTTCTGCAGTTATTGCTCCAGCTTCATCTCTAAGTCTAGTTATAGCTGCAATTCTTTTTTCATATTCATCATTGGCTATATTTATAGCATTATCTCTGCTCTCGTTAAGTTTCTTAATATGTTCAGAAGCTTGTTCTGCAGTTATTCTACTATCATAATCTTTCATTCTTTGCAAAATAACCTGTGCTTCTATTTCATTTTGGCTTAATGCTTTTACTGCATTTTCTCTCATTTGATTTTGCAGTGAAGTAATCTGACTAACCTCATCCTGAGTTAAAGCTCTTTTTTGCTGACTAGCAACATTTAAAATTTGATTAATTTGATTTTCAAACTCTTGTGTTTGGGATTTCTTAGACTCATAAAACTCTCCAGTATTGGCCATTATATTAGCTTGTTCTTCTGCAGTTAAAGTGCTTTGCTCGCTGAACATTGCTTGTAATTGTGCCATACTTTCATTTCTTTGTTTCTCATAGCCCTGTATAACTTGTGTTGCCATCTCTCCAAACTTAGTAGACATATCATTTTTTATCTGTTCAGATATTGTAGTTGAATTTATATAAAGATTTTGCATCTCATTCTTGGCCTTGTCATCTAGTTCCACATATGCGCCTACAGCTTCTTTTGTAGCTTCACTTATTTTCGTTACTGTAGTCGTTACACCAGTAGCCATATAATTTCCTGAAGCACTAACTGAATTTGCAGTATATTCTACTTTATCTGCGAATAAATCAACTTCTGGAATAACTTCTTTGCTTAAACCTTTATAAATAGCATATCCAGCTCCTGCTATTGCTGCTCCGGCTGCTACATATGGTGCTGCTGCTACAACTACTCCACCTAAAGAACTTGTAAGCCCAGCAATTCCACTAGCACTACCAGCAACCTTAGCTGCTGTTCCAACTGCCTCTGTTGCCACTTTAGTTGCTCCAAGTCCACTAGATACTTTCCCTGCAATTTTTAGTACTCCACCAAAACCTTGAGCTAGCTTTCCAACTCCTCCTATAACTGGCCCTAAAGTTGCACTTAATGCTGCAAATTTTATTATATTTTCTTTAGTTGCTGGACTTAAATTATTAAACTTCTCTATTAGATCCTTTATGATAACAAGCCCATCTTTTACTGTAGGTAATAACTCTACACCTATTTCTCTAGCCATCTCTACAATTTCATTCTTTAACATTTTAATTTGACTTTCAGTTGTAGCATACCTTTGACTTGCCTCATTAGTTAATGCTGTATTATCTTCCCATGCTTTTGTTCCCATATTAATAGAATCTTCTAACAGGTTTCCTGCATTAGCAGCTCTAAGCAAACTATCTCTAAGCCTTACTTCTTTTAATCCCATTTCTTCTAACATTTCTATAGCTGAAGTACCAGCACTTTCTGCATTTCCTAGACCTCTAATAAATGCTATTAAAGCTCCTGCTGCATCCTCTTTAAATGCTTGCTTAAATTGTTCCCCTGTCATTCCTGCGATTTTACCAAAATTGCTTAATTCCTTTGAACTTTTTATCACCGAATTAATTTCCGCTGTAGTCATCCCTAAAGAATCTGCTAATTCTTTAAAATCTTTACTTCTATTAGAAGCCAATAACTCTAATTCTCTTATTGACATCCCTGCTGCATCTGTTAATTCTTTAGCTTTTTCTGATCCTATTGTAGCCGCTGCCTGCATCTTAACCATTACTTTAGATATAGCACTACCTCCCATTTCTGCCTCTATACCAACAGATGAGAAAGCTCCTGCCAACCCTAAAGTTTGTGCCTCAGTTAATCCAATTTGCTTTCCAGCTCCAGCAAGCCTTAACCCCATAGCTACTATTTCACTTTCTGTTGTAGCCAAATTATTTCCTAAATGAACTACTACAGAACCAAGTTTATCAAACTCATCTTGTGGCATTTGTGTAATATTAGCTAATCTGGCCAATGATGTTGCAGCTTCTTCACTATTCATATTTGTACTGTCACCAAGCATAACCATTGCCTTTGAAAAACCTAAAATACTATCTGTTTTTATTCCTAATTGTCCAGCAGCCTCTGCCACTCCAGCAATTTCCACAGCACTCTGAGGCATTTCCTTAGACATTTCTCTAATGCCTTCACTCAACTCTGTAAATTGTTCTTCTGTTGCATCTACAGTTTTTCTTACACCTGCAAATGCACTCTCCCATTGAACTTGAGCATTTACAGCAGCAGTCCCCATTGCCACAACTGGTAGTGTTACAGTTTTGGTTAAAGTTCCACCAACTTTACTTGCCTTTTCTCCAAAGTTAGAAATTTTATCTCCTGCCTGCTTAAGACTTTCACCAGTTTTTATCCACTTAGAATTTTGTCTTTCAAGTTCATTAGTAGTCTTTTTTAATTCAGCTTGAATACCTGCAAGATTAGCTTCTGTTTCATTTATTTTTCTTTTGTAGTTATTTACTGTATTTATATTTTTATTAACTACTTCTTTTTGCTCATCATAAGCATTTCTACTTTCATTTAGCTTGATTTTATTTTCTTCTAATGCTTTAGAAGCCTCTTCAACTACTACACTTTGTTGCTTGAACGCTTTAGATGCTTCTACCAAATGTCTTAAGTATACCTGTGCTTTAGGAGATGCTTCTCCATACTCTTCTGACACTTCTTTGTGTAACCTTTTCCACTCCTCAACACTTTTACTTGCTTCTTCTAGCTTTTTCTGTTCTTGGTTATATACTTTTATAGATTTATTAACTTGTTCATTTAGTTTACCTTTAGTATTCTTCAGCTCTTCAAGCTTTTTATTATTTTCCTGCGCTCTAACACTAACTTTCTCTATACTTTCTTTATAAAGATTAACTTTATTTCTCAAAGTTTCAGTTTGCTTAGTTAAAGCCGATTCCTTATACTTTAGATCATTAGTATTTTTACCAAATTGATTTAGCCTTTCTCCAGCAAGTTTTATTTCACTTTGAGTAAGCTTATACTGTGAATTTAATTCTTTAAGCTTTTTATTATGTTCATTATCATCTATTGTAAAAATAGTACTAACTTTTCTTATAGCTTCACTCACTTCTTCCCCTCCTTTCTAGAAAAGGTCTGAAAGACTTTCAACATATATTTTCTCTTCTTCATCCTGTGGATTCTCACCAAATAAAGAACTTATACACTCGCCTAAAACCTCTCTCAAATTGTTTTTTAAATAATCACTGTTAAGCTCTTCCAGTATTAAAAGTTGTCTTAATGTAGAATTTAAGAATTGCTCTTCTGTCATTTTCAGCTTATAAACAGCTATAAAGTACCAATAGTCAAAGTTTATCTCTTTTATTTCTTTTTCTCGTTGGACGGATTGTGATTTTTTTTTACTTCTTCTTTAAATTCTGATGTATTAGTCAATTCCTGATTTAATAAATCTAAAGTAATATTACCTAATGTTTCTATAGATGAAATGTTTATAAGCATATTGCTTTTAATTTCTTCCTCTGTAAATTCTTTATTAGCCATGCATCTTACAATCTGTGGCAACTTTTCTAAATCACTTTGAAAAACATAGTCATAAACAAGTAAAAAAGCATTTCCATATTCCTTATGCATCTTTATTAGAGCGTTAAAATCAAGCTTTAATTCCACTTCTTGACCACAAATTATAACTTTATAAGTTTTTATCTCATTTACTAACATTTTTACTCCTCCCTAAGATAAAAGGCAGCTATTAAGCTGCCTGTTTTCCTCTATGCTATTGTTGTAAAATCTATAATTGTATCTGCCAATACTTGTCCATAAATATCTTTTACTCCATTAACCATTACTGCATATTTAGTTGTTCCAGTTAAATCTGATTTAGGATCTATAGTAATAACTTTTTTAGTTTCATTAATACTTATGTTAGAATCAACAACAGTAAAGTCATTCTTTAGTAAAGATACTGTAAATTGAGTAATTGCATTGTTAAAAGTTAAAGTAATAGTTTTATTCTTAGCTACGCCAGTAGCATTATCTTCTGGCTCTCCAGTAACAGTAAGTTTTTCAACAGCTTCTGTACTAGGTAATAATACAGTTTTACCCCAACTTTCTGCATGTGTTTTAGCATTAAACCCTTCATCAGTAGTTTTTACAAAGTGCTTCCACATTCCATTATCTAAAGGCATAAAAATACCATTCAAAGACATAGTTTGATATTCTGTCTTACCTTCTTTAGTCTTAGCCTTATCCTCTGGAATAGCTAATTTTCCCTTAAAAAGAGTTAAGTATTCTTTAACTCCTCCACTTAATGTTTTCTCTGCCATCAATGCTATATAAGGTGGTTGGTCACTTGAACTTTCAATTATCCCTCCATTTTTGGCTATTTTTTTCCCAAATAAAACTGCATAATCAGCAGTGCTTATAGAAGCAAAATCTAAAGTAACCTCAATTTCTCCTAAAGAATTTTCACTATCATACAATCTATTCTCTGCATAAATAGTAGCTTGTTCTTCATTTGCAGTAATTGAAATTTCCCTTAGTCCAGGTAAATAATGTACTGTATCATATTTGGGAATACTTCCATCCTCTTTTAAAATAGCGTAATAACCTTTCTCTACACCAGTAGTAATCTGTTTACTCATCTTTATTCCTCACTTTCGTAATTAAATCTTAAAACATAATGAAAGAGCTTGGACTTTTCTTCATAATTAGAACCTCCAAACTCTTTCAAAAAACCTTTTTCTTTCATTATTTTTTTTATAATTTTAACTATCTTTGTATAACTTCCTTTTGTGTACACATCTATTTGAATCGTATAAGTCGTTTCTAATTCTTTATTTTCAGCATACATTGAACCATTTTCATTAAGTATTTCATATTCAATATAAGGTGCTACAGTATTATCTGGAGCTTTTAAAAGATATATTTTAGGATTTTCATTTGTATCTACTCCTATTAATGAAATTAAGGCTTCATTATTTAATACTTCTTTTAATAACTCTTCAATCATTTAACTATCTCCTTAGCTATAATATTTACAGCTTGATCCGCTACTTTATCTACAGCATTACTAAAAAATCCAATATGTTTTTTATTTGTAGATGAACCAAATTCATTTTCTATATCTTGTTGAGTGTTTCCTCTTACTTCAAACCCTAAATTTCCATCAAACCTCTTTATTTTTAATTTCCAACTCTTTTTCATCTTGCTAGTTCTTACTGGAGAATTATCAACTACAGCTTGCCTTACTATTTCTCCACCTTCTTTTAATGCTCTTCTTTTCTTCTTATCAGAAATATTCATATCGTCAAGCATGTCAAAAATATCATCAAATCCTTTAATTTCAATGCCCATTATTAATCACCTGCAATTTAGCTTTTATTTTTAATTCTCTATTTAGGTACTTAATATTATCTGGGGGTTCAATAATTTCATACCTCTGTCCTTTAAAAAGAATAAAACAATCAGTATCAATATTTTTATAAAACCTAGTATGAAAAACTGTTATATTTTCCGATATATTTTGTTTACTATTCCAATATTCTTTTCCATAAAGGTCATTAACATCAGCCCAAGCTTTTTGAAAAGTAACATATTCTTCTATTGGAAATCCTTCTTTATCATAAGTACTTTCTAACCTTTGAAATTCAATTCTATGCTTTAGCTGTCCTATGTTCATATAAGATCACCTTGAGTATATTTTAATTGAGTTATTATAGTATCTAATCCAAAAGCTATTTTACTTACATTTTTGCCTACTGTTTCAACTGATCTGTTCTCATACCAATGAGATACTAATATTCTTATAGCAAGTTTATACAATTCTTTTTCATAATCTTTAGCAATTCCAGCATTAGTTAGATACTCTTCAGCACCAATCTGCAATCCTTTAATTAATGTATCTTCCTCTTCCCCATCAATTCTAAGAAACAACTTTAATTCTTCTAATTCCATAATTCACCTCATAAAAAGAGAATGAGATTTTACTCCCACTCTCTATTGACTATTCATTAAGCCTTTTGCTTTTAAATCTGCAATTAAATCATTAAATGCTGTTACTACTGCTGCAACTTCTGCTCCACCATCTAACGCATCTACTTTATTTAACTTATTAATTGTCGCATCTGCACCTTTTGGACCAGCTGGCCCTGGATCTCCTTTTTCACCTTTTGGTCCAGCTGCTCCTGCAGGTCCGGTTTCTCCTCTTTCTCCTTTTGGTCCTGTTGGCCCAGGAGTAAGTTCTATACTTGCAATACCTTCTTCTATATGATCTAATTTTGATTTTGTTATTGTTTCTCCATCAACCCATGTTTGCTTTTCGTATGCTGCCATCCTTCATTACTCCTTTCCTACTTTTGCCTTACCAACTTTGGCTTTTCCAACCCTAGCATTATCTAGGGGAATACTAGGGAGTCACAGCTACTTCAACTTCTGCTTTTACTATAGCCTCTGAATCAACTGCTTGAATATCTAATCTTTCTCTTACTTTTATACCTGTTTGGTCTTTTCCCCATAGGTCTCCAGCTTCTGTTGATATTTCTATTGTCATGTTCTCTCTATCAAATATAGTTATAGCTTCTTTTAAATCTCCACATATTATCGGATGCTTCCAAGCTGTTTCTCGTCCTGAAGAACCTACTCCCTTAGACTTTAGAACTTTATTAGATACAACAGTAACTGGATATTCACCAAATAGTAATTTCTTAGTTGCATTAGTTGGATCTGCTTGTAATACATACTTTCCATCAGAATCTTTTAATTTATCTAACCAATTAAAACCACTTTGATTAGTTACAACACCAGAAGAAACAGCAATAGCAGGATCTAACTTTTCATTAAAAATATCCTTTAATCCATCTAAATCTTTAATAGAAACCTCTTTACTAGTAGTTATTTCATCAATCTTTTTTACTATTAATGCATTTCTAGTTGCTTTACTCTTCTTTGCTATCCATCTTCTTAAATAACCCATTATATTTTCAGCAGTATCTTGTAATAACTCTCTAGTTACTTTTAAAATTCCACCTTTTTTCTTAACCTTATAAGATATTTTTTCAAATTGTGGAGTTGATTCTTCTTGGAATTCTGCTTCCTCATCAACATTGTCAAAAGGAGTTTGATCTGCTGCTTTCTCTATAACTCTTGTCCCTGTTTCTGTAGATACAGTTTCAACATTAACTAAATTTTCTAATGCATCCTGACTTCTTCTTAGCTCCTTTATTGAAGTTTGGATATCTTGAGGCACTGTCAACCCTCCATCTGCTTCTGTTCCCTCTTTCATAGAGTTTTTTAATATTTTCATATCTTTTTCTGCTACTGGTTTCTTTGATAATCCTGCCTTAATAGCATTAACAAAAGCATTAACAACTTCTTTTCCCTTATTAACTGCTCCAGATATAACTGTTACATTTTCATTTTCAATATCATCTTTTATTTTCTCTTCTGCTTCATCTTCTAGATCATATAAAACATCAAATTTTGCTTGAAGGTCTATTAATTCTTTCTTTGCAGCCTTTGCCTCTTCAATCTTATTTTCCTTTGCTAAATTTTTGACTTCTTCCTTTTTAGCATTAATCTTGTTTAATAATTCTATTAATTCTTGTGGCATTATTTATTTCCTCACTTTCATTTTTTAATTTAAAAATTTCAATAAAAAAAGACTTACATTCCATACAAATATAAATCTTCTAATATACTTTCTTTTTCATTTTCTAAGTTATCTTGTACTTTACTATGTGGTTTATCCTTTTTCTTTAAATCTTCAGGAGTATTTTTATATCTATTAAAATAGCTAGATACACACGCTACAGCCATAGCTGAATCTTCAACCTCAATATTAAAGTATTGTGCTGCCTTATCTCCTGTCATCCACGTCTCTTCTTGCATCATTGTCTTAATCTCATCTATGCTAACTCCATCTTTTAGGTTTTCAGCATAAACATTGAGAATTGTTTCTCCGCAAGCATCTAAGTCATCAGCCATTTTTCTAAATTCCTTAGCATTATATCCTCCCCATATCCCCATCCAAGGATCATGTATCATTGTTTGAGCGGTTTTAGGAATAATAACAGTATCTCCAGCCAACATTATTACAGAAGCAATACTTGCAGCTAACCCATCAACATGGACTATTTTATTACACTTCTTTCTTTTAAGTTGGTTGTAAATAGCAAGACCTGCATAGACAGAACCTCCACCGCTGTTTATATAAATATTTAAATCCTTACCTTCATCAATAGAATTTAAAACTTCTAAAACATCTTGTGGACACTTATCTTCATCACACCACTTTCCCCAGCTATCACTAACTATGTCACCATAAAAATATAGCTCTTGGCTATTGACTTCATTCTTAAAGTCCATGTGGCCAACCTTGTTAAGCTTCCCTTCCTTATTTCTTGAAAGAAATTCTAGTGTTTTACTCATTGTTTTCACCCCCTTTCCCATATTGTTTGCCTACTTTAGTTATAGGGATATAGTTACCATTCATAAATAGCTTATCTCCTCCTTCTGCTGATGGATATCCTAGTTCTTCTCTTCCTTCATCAGGCATTATTAAGCCATTATTAACTCCTTTAGCAAGAATCTCCATTTGAGTTTTACTATCTGTTCTTAATAGTACCTTCTCATTAAATTTAAAATGATAGCCTTCTTCCAGTTCCTCTTTATCTAGCAATTTATAATTGAGCTCTTCTTCATACTGTTTTAATATAAACAATACTGTATCTACATAAAAGCTAAGTTGCTGCATTTCTGAATTAGAATAAGAACTCTTTTCATAATCATTTAATTGATTAGGCTTTATTCCAAATGCTCCTGCTATTTGAAGGGCATTAAATTTTTTCAATTCAAAGAATTGACTATCTGTAAGCTTAATATCTAATGGTACTAGTTTCATACCTAAAGGAACAGGAATAATTTTACCTGAGTTTTTTGAACCGTTAGCAAACTCTTCAAACCCTTTTATAAGCCTTGTTTTTGCTTCTTCATTCAAATCTCCTGTATATTCAAGTACAGCTTTTGCAGTAAGGCCACTTTTATATAAATTATTCATGAAATTTTGACTTTCTAAGCCACCCTCTAATGTACTTTTAAGGACTTCTCTTACTGGAACTCCTAAAATACCATCAAAACTGTATGATGTTTTAAAGTGCAGAACCTCAGAACTATTAAATACATATTGTTTAGCTGAATATTTATCAGTGTATAAATACCACAATCGTCCTTTGGCCCCAAAAACACCTTCATCATCTATTAAAACTCGAACATCATTAGATGGCATAATCCAAAAATCTTGAATTTCATAACTTCCACCATACTTATTTCTTTTAAACTTTTTCCTTATCCAAACATAAGCATTTCCGTAATGATTTCTATTCTGCTCTATTGTTGCCCAAAAGATAGATGGTGTCATAAGTGCATTTGGCCTTGTCCTTAAAAGCTTGTGAACTTTATTAGACTTAACCCTTTGAACTCCCTTCTCTGTATCTTGACGAAATTTCAAAGGCATTTTTCCTAATGTTTCTGATAACATCTTTAAGCAAGTAAAATATGTAACCTCACTCACTAATTTCTTTGGAGTTGAACTTATTCCAAGCCATTCTAATAACTCTTGACTTTGCATATCTACAGATTTAGCTGGAGTAATGGCATTTTTTATTCCTTTTGCAATTCTACTAAATACATTCACTCTATCACCCCCTTTACCATCCCATCATACTTAAGTAATCTTCTGTAACTTCGTTTATATCTATTGTTGATTTATTTTCTATCATCACTTTATGAACATCTATTATCGCATCAACAGGATCTATCCTCTTAGTTCTGTAATTTTTATCTATCTTACATTCTCCAAATGAATTATGAGTTAATTTAGCATTAGCTATACTCCAAGTTAATAAAGCATTTTTTCTATTATACTTTATCGCTTTTCCATCTACAGATAATTGAAAATCTACTGTAGCACTATTTAAGTTTCTAGCACTTTGAATAATTTCTATGCAATCACAACCAAAAGATTCTAAATCGTTCAAAAATGCATCTGCATTATGTGGATCATATGCTATGAATCGATATTTCAAATCATATTCTTTCTGCAACTGTTTTAAATAATTTATTATATATTTATAATCTGTTTTTACTCCTCCAAGAGTTTCTGTTACCGTTATTAGTTCTTTTTTTACCCACATATCGTATGGCGCTTTATCTGTTTGTATATGCTCTAGTAGTCTATTTTTAGGAATAAAGCTATGACTCTCAATAAAATACTCATCATTTCCCAACTCAAATTCTAGAGCTGCTGATGTTAAATCTCCACCACTTGATAAATCAAGTCCTACTCCACACTCTTTCCCTCTCATATCTTCAAGAGTTAAATCACTAGCACATTCTTTCCACTTTTCTATATCTATATAATCGTCATCTGACATTTGAACCCACATATTAAGACTTTTAGTCATAAAGTTTCTAAGTTCTTCTCCTTGCATTTCCTTTGCTTTGATTGCATCTGCTCTTAAACTATTTAAAGTTTCCTCTGTCCATAGTGGATTAGCCTTAGGCCAATTATTTTCATCCCATATATCATCATTTTTATCTAACTGGCATATATAAATAAACTGTGTTTCATCTTGATGCACACCTTTCAGAACCTTAACACAATAATCGTATAATTCTTTACATGGTGAATTTATATCAAAACCTGCAGTTGTTATAACACTTACTAAACATTGCTTAAGTTTCTTTGTTCCATCTGTCAATAATTTGTACATTTGATTTGTTTTATGTTTATGATATTCATCAACTGAACCAAAATAAGGCCTAAATCCATCAATACTATCAGTATCGCGACCTAATGCCTTTATGGTTCCATTTGTTAAATTACATTCTATTTCTGATTTATAATCTTTTATAGTAAATAATCCTTTTCTTGTTTTAGTCCCACTCAACTCTTTATCTGCATTTATAAACTTATAACACTCTTTAACTACTATTCTAGCTTGAGCTTCTTTTGTTGCTGTTGCATATACTTGGGGATAATTGTAACCATCAAAATTACCATAATAAAGTGACGGAACTGCATTCCCAACCGATTTTCCATTTTGTCTTCCAACTTGCTCATATGATGTTCTGAATCTTCTATATCCAGTATCCTTATGTATCCATCCATTCCAAGAACCAAATACAAAACATTGAAAGTCCCATAGTTTCATTAATGCTGGCTCATCACCTTCAGCTAATGTAAGATTTTCCGAAAAATTCATTAAGTTATTAGCTTTCTCTTCACTCCATATATACGGAAATTCTTCTGTTCCCTGTCTTTCTAAATCTCTCAAATGTCTTTTACAAGCTAATATTTCAAGTTCCCCTGTTGCTCTGTTTATAGTTCCTTCTACTACGCTCTTAGCAAATAAGGTGGCCCTGTCCATTCTTAGCCTCCAAAATTAGACCACTTACTTTTTGGTGGATCATCATCTTTTGTTGACTTAGGAACATTCTTTATTTTTGCTAAAGGATTTAAGAATAGTCTATCTTCCATCTTAATAAGCATATCCATTTTCTTATTAATAGCAGTTTCTATGGAGAGTATTCCACTAACAGAAATTATATCTCTTAGCTGTTTTTTTATTTTATAGCCAAACCTTGCTTTTCCTTCTTCATCAAATTCTTCTAAGTAGTCCTCAAGCTCTAAAGAATCATAATGAATTTCTTTCACTCTCTGATATGCTTTTAATAATTCTTGATACTCACTAAATGTTTTACAATACCTTGCTAGTAATCCAACATCACCTGATGAAACAAAATCAAAATCTTTATAAATTTTCAATATTTCTTTCCACTTTTTATATGCTTCTGTATCATTTTTTACAAATCCAGGACAGATTAATTTTTTATTTCCTAACTTAATTTCATTTTCTTTTCTAGATTCTATTTCGGCCTTAGTCAAGTGTTTCTTGCCTTTAGCCACTAATAAATCTACTGGTTGAGCATTTCTACCCATGACCTTACCTCCTTCCAAACCTAAAAAAATATTATAAAGGGAGTTTTTGCGAGAAAACAGACCACTCGCACTCTTCGTCTGAAAGTTCAATACTTTTCGTATCCCCCCTACCTCTTCATGCTTTTATGCCTCTTTTGGTGGCAACTCTCACATAAACAAATAAGGTTATCTATATCTAACCTTTTACTCCAATCTTCTTTGATTGGTACTATGTGGTGTACTGTGTTATATGGAGTTATTACATCTTTATCTAAACAATCTCTACATAGTGCATGATCTCTTACTATTGCTAGTTGTCTTCCTTTAATCCATTCCTTACTTTTATAAAACTTATTGTACTTGCTATCTCTATCATAGGTGGTTTGCTTATAATATCTTATATTTTCTTTGCGTTCCTTTTCTGCCTTAGCTTCACATTCAGGGCACCTCTTCATGCTATAAGGTATTACTTTTCCACACCTACATATCTTCTTTAACATTGATTTCCTGTATCGAGAATCTATTAATTATTTCTCTTTTCATTTCCTTAATGGTTAATAGTCTATTACCCTTTATAAATAGATTGGCACTTATATCTTTATATTCAAAGCTAACTTTTGTTCCTGCTAAAATATGTTCTACTATTCCAACATCACAACTTATTGAATTTGCCTCAAGTTGTACATCAGTTATTCTTATATCCTCTTCTTTAATACCGCAGACATCATTTATTAATTCCATATCTTTAGATAATAGTAATACTTTTTCATTACATTCTTCTTCTAACTTCTCTTTAATCTTTCTATACTCATCTGATGATGCATTAACCTTTAACCTAAATATCTTCATTTTTACCTCCTAATCTAAGCACTGTCTTACTCTCCTAATCTTTCATTGAAAGTTTGAACCGAAAATAAATCATAGCTTCCTATATCTTTTCTATATATAGCTATAATAAAGTTGTATCCTTTGGAAACTCTCTTCCACCTATCATCAATTGTTTTTTTGTTAACTGCGCCTGTACTCATTGAATACTTTACAAACTCACTCTTGCCCCATATTTCATACCCACACATATAACTTATCTCTATATCTGGTGGCCTTATAATGCCTTCATCAAACATATTTCTCTTTGGCTTTTCTTTGCACCTAATAAATACCATATAACATCCTCCTTAAAGACAATAAAAAAGAACCTTATCACTAAAGTTCTTTTTATACAAAACACTAATTATAAAACTGTCTAATTAATAATTAGTTATTATTAACTCTTTATACCTTCCTCTAGCCTCTTCTTTTCTAGATATAGAATAATTCACTTCCACTTCTTTAATATTAAATCCTTCATACCATTCTCTTACCTTAGGATGGTCATTAATTGTTAATAAGAATTTACCTTTCATTCCTTTAAGCTTATCTCTTAATAATAGATGTTCTTTTTCTCCAAACTCATTTCCGTATCCTGCTGTTTCAAAATATGGAGGATCACAAAAGAAAAAACTATGTTCTCTATCATATTTATCTATTATTTTTTCAAAACTTAAATTTTCAACATATGTATTTCTTAATCTTTCTTTTAGATCATCTAATACATCTTTATAAAATATTTGTGGTTTTGGTCTACTTGTAGTTCCATATCCAAAATCCTTACCTTTTCCAGCAAAGCTTTGACTAATTAAATATAAGAACCTTACTGCTCTATGAATCTCTGTTAAATATTCTAATGTACAATGTTTATATTCTTCAAATACATCTCTACCACTAAATTCATATTCTAGCTGCCTTTCTATTTCAGGAGCATGATACTTGATCATCTTAAATAAATTGATAAGTTCCTTATCAATATCATTAATTACTTCAACTTTTGAAGGTTCTTTTCCAAAGTAAACCCATCCTGCTCCAAAGAATAATTCTATATAACAACTATGCTCTGGTATCATTTCTATAATTGTTTTTCTTAACTTACTCTTACCGCCCATTCTACTTATTGGTGGTTTTAACATAATAAATTCACTCCTTATATTTGATTTTGGGTTAAACACACACCTAACTCGTAACCAAATATAAAAAAGAGCACCTAAGAATTAACTTAAGTACTCTTGATTTATTTCCATGATACTATTATATACCCTTGATTTTAATCAAAACTATCAAGTTAGTATCAAAAAAGTTCGTTTTTATATCATATTAATATCATAACCGTAACAAAAAAACTAATCTATTTTTGTTACGTTTAAAAGCTAGTTATATCAATGGTTTGAACTATATTTTTTATCAAAGTAACAATGTAACAAAAATTTATTTCACATGTGCATATATTACATACATACACTATTACTCTCTATATATAATATATAATTATAATTATTACTATATTATTATATATAAGGGGGCTATAAGTGGCATCGCTATGCGATTTTTAAGCGTAACAAGATTTTTTTTAGTTTTGTTACGCTAATTTTTAAATTGTCTATAAATAGCCTAGTTGTGCGATTTATCAATTCTCTAAAAGTAACAAAAATCCGCTTAACGGTAACAATAAATGGTTAAAAGTAACAAAATTTAATGATTTCAAAAGGGTTTTGGTTAAAAGTGGAGAATATTATCTATGTGCTTGTAGGAGGATTTATTATGATTGTTAATGAAAAGGAAATAAAAGATGATAGAAATGAACTTTTCTATAACTTATATGAAAAAGAATATGATAGGCAACTCGAAATTAAAAATAGTATAGAGTCTAGATCTGGAATAATGATTGCCCTTATAGGAACGGTAGCTGCATTATTTTTTAATGGAATAAACTTAGATATAAATTTTACAGAACATAATTTGAACACATATGAAATTATTTATAATATCGTTAGGATTATTCTAATTATTTCTATATTTGTACTTCTATTTATCTCTTTCTATTACTTTTGTAAGGTCCTTACCACGAAAGATATTAATGTACTAGCAATAAAACCTGAAGCTTATAAGGGTATTGAAAACTTAGATAAGATTATAGAAGATATAAATATTCAATATAAAAGTTGCTTTGCTTCAATCAAGGACTGTAATAAATCTAAAGCTTTATTATATAAAAAAGGTTTAATTTTAATCCAATGTGCTTTATTGTTAATTACCATACTAGGAATAATACTTATATTTTAAGGAGGTCTAATTTATGTGTAACGAAGAAGAAGCTAAAAGTATAGTCCCTCCAGATACTCAATCATTTGCTAAATCCAATAATAGCATTGAAGTGTCTGAATCAACAAATGATAATCAATCAACAACAAATAATGATAAAGAAGATTAATAAATAAGCCAGTAGAAATGAATCTGCTGGCTTATTCTTTACCTATTTATTAACTTGTAAAGCTGATCTATAAGTTGGTTTTTATCTCTTTGGCATTGAGGCTCTGATTTGTTTAGCTTCTGAGCTATACTTACCCATGATGTTTTAGGCTTTGTGAAATATCTTAATTCTATAATCTGCTTTTGATATTCGTCTAAAGTCATAAGAAAATTATCTATTATTCCCGAAATCATATTTCTTTTATTCTTTTCTAGTTCTAACTTTTCTATTTCAGGAGTTATGATCTTATCTCTCCTTATAACCTCATTCTCTACATCTGAGTTGAACTTATTGGTTGGTCCTGTCTTTTCCTCATATCCTATAGCCCTTAAAGAAATATCATTCTTTAATGCCTTTATCTTTATATCTGCAATATTGTTAAGAGCTTCTAAATTTTTATGATTATATAAGTAATATTCAGTTTCCTTAAAGGCTTTATTATTCACTATATCACCTCATTTGGCTTATTTTATCCTCTAATGATTTCTTTTCTGCTTCAAGAATGGCCTTAGTTTTCCAGTCCTTCTTCTTTATAGCTTGCCTTATATCTTTATTGATTTGATTTATCCTATCTCCGTAAACTTCCTTAAAATTAACACTCACTTTCCTACTACCTCCCTTATAAAGGATTTAACATCTCTTATTGCCTTTAGAACTATTTCTATATCTTTCAACTCTGTTTTATTAATTTCTAATTCTAACAAATGTCTGTATGCAAACTCTAAATTAGGGTGAAAGCTTATAGGTCTCCATTGTCCCTTACCAGCGTTCTTACCTTCCTTGGGAGTGTATTTCTCACAAATAATCACATTATTTTCATCTGACTTAATTTTGTATTTTTCGTTTATCTTCACAGTAACTCATCCTTTTCTATATAGCTTGTACTTTCTTAGTGTTACAAATTATTTAATCCACTTGCTTAATGGGTTAAATCCGCCCTTCTTTAAGCTAAATTTATCCTCATATATATTTGCTTTATTTCTTAAGCAAGTCTTACAATGATATTTATCACTAGTACAAATATCTCTATCATTACAAATAACTTCTTTAAAAGGCAACCTTGTATTACTCATTTCCCTCATCCTTTCTGCATAATTGATATATACTACCTTTTTCATTTCTTTTTAATCTTCTTTTATATTTAGTACAATAATATTCACGTCTTTTAAATACCTGATGCTTACAATACATACATAAGTTCATGTTTTATCCTTTCTTAGAATTACGAATAAAAAATACCGCATATTCTTTTTGAATAATACGGTATTTTTAGCAATTTAATATTTAACTTTTAAACTTATTTTTTAATTTCTTCGCATACTAATTTTATAAAAATATTCACTTCATTTTTCTCAATCAGCCTATCTAATTCTTCTTTTGATAGCAATCCTAGACTTTCCGTGGTCAATATGTCACCATCAATAGCATGAAACAAATATACTTCATCCCCTATATTTATTTTTATAGGATCTCCACTAAAATAATAATTTGATAATCTAAATATATCTTCTTCTGTCTCTAATTCACTATATGCCCCACCAGACGTTACTCTTATTTTATTTTCTTGTATATTTATTGATATATTAGTATTTTCTATCTTATCCTCTACCGGCTCGTATACCATCCCCAATATACTTTCTTCTCTTACTTTCTCTTTATTCTTATAAACTTCATATACTACGTTTAGTTCATAACTTTTATCTTTAGGTAAGTTTTTTAAATCATATTTAAACGCCCTACTTCCAGTTAGTAAAAATATTTCATTTTGTTCGTCTGTAAAATCTTTAGATTCGATTGTAAAATTTTTACTTTGAGTACATCCACTAATAATTAAAGTACTCAAAATCACAATTAAAACCAATGCTTTTTTCATTTGCATCCTCCGTCAATTTATATTTTTTATACTATACCATTTACAAAAATTCTTTCTTCATTAAACGAATAACTATTTTTTATACTGGTTATTCCTTAGATTTAAAATTCTGTTTCATATTTAAATTCGCATTGTCTTAGTTATGAGTTAATTATAGCATATTTTTCAAATACCGTATTATTAAATTTTCAAATAACATTTATGTCGTACTTTCTACATATTAAGAACTACTTAGTCCATTGTTCTGCCATAGCTTTAGCTATCCCTGGAAAAGTCTTGCTCCTTATAGTTGACCTCTCTTGAGGTGTTTTTGCATTTTTTAAAGCATCATAAAACCATTTTGCTTGCCTTTTTTTCTTACCATTTTTATCTACCCATTCAAAAAATTCTCCTTTTTCAACTATGTTAGTTGGGACTAAATTAGGTAATCCTTTAAGCCATAAACAAGTTGATTTACTAAACTTATCACCAAACATCCATGGTTGTATTATTTGATCAGGCTTTCTCCATACACTGCTCATAATCCCTATTGGATTCTCTATCGCAATTCTTGGACAATCAGCATTAGCAAACATCATAAAGAAATCTATACCTTGCTGCTGCCTTCCATCTTTTCTTTTTTGTTCAAAATGTCTTGCTCCACTTACACAAAGATGTGTACATGGTGGAAATGCTATTATCATATCCCATTTTTCCTTTAATAACGGCGTTACATCTTGTTGTATGTGCCACTCTGGATGGCCACCACTACATGGTATAATGTCGCATGAATATGCTTCATGTCCCAATTTTCTAAGTTCTATTGTTACTGCTTGACTTTCTTCACAAGCTACTAAAATCTTCAACTTTATTTCCTCCTCGTCAGGAGGTGTGCGCACACTTTTTTATCTAGAATTACTCCATTTTAATTTTTATTTTAACTTCACACTTTCTTGTAATTACGACTTACCAATTACCGAACCATATGGTTATACAAGTTATAAGATCATTACAGATATATAAAATTAAACATATAACTATTAAAATTATAGATATTACTTCTATACAGACTATTAAATTCTTAACCTTGCTATTCTTTATAAGTATTAATGGTATACTATTGACCATGGCTAAGAACACTACTATTCCTAATAAAACCTCTATAAAATGCATCTTGTTACTCCTTCCTTCTAAGGTTAATATTTGTCTCTTAACTCTTACCAAGTTAAGCTTGTACACTTAACTGATATACAAGGAGCTATAAAGCTCCTTTATTATCAAATATTCCTTCTATCAAATTTCCATCTGTTTCTACTGGCGTTAATTCTCTCTCAACAATTGAATCAACATTTAAACTTCTCATAGCCTCTTTGCTGTATTCATCAAACCATACTGGTTTACCATCCACTCTTAATTGTTTCTTATTTGTCTTTATAATATATCCTGCCTTTGTAGCTTGCTTTTTAAAATCTTTTAATTTTAATGGATTAAACTCTACTGATCCAACTGTCTTTGCAAAATTTATAATTTGGTTTACCATTTCAGAAGTCCTTATGTATAATCCTGTGGCTTCATCTCTAATAACATTTTTATAATCAGTAGCCCTACCATCTTCTATCATTTGATTAAACTCTATAATCATATTTTCAACTACTGAATTAACCTTCTCACCATTATTAAGAACTTCTTCTTTTATATTGCTGTATATATAATCCTCATAATTTTCTATAGCTTTAATATTACGTTGAGTAAGTAACTTATTAAACAATTCAATTCCAGTTGAAATATTAGCAGCAGTAACCAAAGGTCTATCTTTAAGCTTGCCTTTAAATTTATCTTTTTGCCTATGAAATAATTCCTTGTATTCATCTATGCTTACTCCTAATGCAAGTTTTATCATGCTATACCCTAACCTGTTTAATAACTCTGAATTGGATTTTAACCACATTAAACTATTATGAGATTTCTCCGTTCTATCCCTACAAGCTAGATATACAATACAACTTCTTTCAATGGCTGCCTTTTCTGAGTTAGGATAACTTTCTTCTCCTACTAAGATTAAAGGCCTACTAAGTTGAAAATTAACCGTACTTAAATCTTTTTGTCCTTTCTCAACTGTTTGCCTATCATATAAGTTTCTTAATAAATCGCTTAATAAAGAGTTTTTAGTAATATTCATATTAGATGGCTTGTACTCTTCATATATTGATGTGTAATTTCCTCTTGATAAGTTAGCTATTAAAGGAAACTCTTTTGCTAATCCAACTGAATTTTTAGCATTTGAAGGATAATTAAGAATTGGTAGTATGACATTATCTAGAATTGTACTTTTTCCTGCTCCTGATTCTCCAACTATAAGAAGATGATGTAATCTGCCTTTTATATAATTGTTTTGAGCTACCAGTAAATTATTGAATATCGTACCTATAATACAGGTAGTCTTTTCAGGATTAGTAAATTTAAATAAGTTATTCCTTACTTCTCTTAATTCATCTGTATTTATATCTTCTACACCTTCTAGATTTATAAGTTTATCTTGAGACTTTATTGAAAGTTTTATATTCCCTTCTTTGTCTAGCGCTCCTTGATTACTTATAAATATAAATTCATCATTTCTTTTTATGAATGTATTTCCGTTATGAATTTCATCTATCTCTAAAGACCAATATTTATTAATCCAAATCTTTAAATCTGTAAGGACATCTATCTTTCCTTTAAATGTTAAATCCATAGTTCCTAAAAACTTTCTAAAAGCTCTTACATCGTCAAATACAGTACTTACTCCTAGTCTTTCAATTATTTCACCTGTTGAACTTAAAAGCTTTAATCTTATTCCTTCTACATCTTCCTCGATATACTTTAACTTTGAGGCTTCTAAAATTCTAAAGTCAGTAATATATATCTTTTTATTTCCAGATTCATCATCTGAATTTATTTTTGTTTTATAAATTCCTCTTGAGTCTTGCTGAAGTTCAAATTTATTCTTTAGATCTAAACTTCTACTGAAAGCATTAAGTAAATCCTTTTTACTATGTCCCGATTCTAACCAATCAGTTACATCTTTATTGTCACCTAATGACTTAAGACCAGGTAAATTAATTTCTTTATACTCTATTGAATTTTTGAAAAATTCTTCTTTGATCTTATATTTGTATTTCTCTCCTGCTTCTCCAGTATCCCCTAGGACATAAACCTTCATATTTTCTGTATTAATAACACTTAAGTCTTTACAACCCTTTATTGAGGTTGCTACAAAGTTTTTATTTTTAAAGGTATTATTTATCATATTTGCATCTTTTTCGCCCTCTACAAAGACGATAACCTTGTTTTCCTCTATTCCTCTTAATACGTTATATAAATTATACGGAACTTCATCTGATCCTCGATTATTAATTACTTTATCACCTTCAATATGATAATAAGGTGTTTCCTTTTTACCATCAGGTTTTCTAAATTTAGCTTTCCAATAAATAGCTTTATTATTTATATCAACAAATTTAAATAAGCCTAATAATTTATAACATCTTTTATTATTTTGAAGTTGCCATTCAATATAGTCTTTCACCTTATCTTCTAAACTTTCATCATTGCTCTTAGTAACTTCTAATCCTAAGTATTCTCTTGCTTCAATATAAGACTTATTATTAAGTTTTGAAATAAAATCTATTGCATCTCCTTGCTCATTGCATCCCCAGCATTTAAACCTTTGCTTATTTGCATCTGGAAAGAATTTTACTGATAGTGAAGGTGTTTTATCTGCATGGAATGGACAGCATATATATCCCTCCCTGTTAAATCTACTTCCTGTTTCAGATTCTATAAGATCCATTAAATTTATATCTTGCAATTCCACATATCTCACCTCCTATATCTTTAGTCCTGTTGTAATTTCTCTTTCTGTAAGCTTTCTCTCTAATACTGCTTCTAATATTCTTTGAGTTTCACTTAATTTTTGAGTTATTAAATCAAATTGATGTACGTATTTTTTATTTACCTCATCAGGGTGGGTTTCAAAGTAATGTTCGGCATTTATTCTTCTTATTAACCAGTAATTAAATCTTCCTTTAAGCGTTAATAAAATTTGTTCTTTCTTCTCCAAATTACTTACCTCTTTTCTAATTAATCTTTGAAACTATATTTACACTTCCCTACATTTTCAGTTCCTGTAAACTCTGGAATACACTTCTCTTCAAATTCTTTATAAATTTCACATTCTGAGCAACTTTTAGTACAATTTCTGCAGTTGTAATGAAGTATTAATTCAACTAATTTGAAATAATCTTTATTCTCCTCGTATGCTGCTTCAATTTCACTAGATACTCTTTTCTTGTAGGTATCTATTTCATACTTACTACTTACAAATATTTGAGTTTGTTTTATTGCTTTATTGAATGATTTTATAGCAGTTTTATTTAATCTTGGTAAAACTCCATTTAGTATAGGCTTAACTAGATAAGTAACGCTTCTCTTTAGATCACCTTTTTCCTTAGCAGTAAATAGGTCACCTTGAACAAACTGTTCTGTCATTTCTGCGACCTTAAGAGCTGCTATAATATTTAATCTTTCAGTTGTACTTAAATAATCTTTCATTACCATACAAGCTCCTTTAGTTTTTGAAGTTTCTCATTTCTAAATTTATCAATCTCATCTTCATTAAACATATTTCTTAATTGCTTACAAATTCCTTGAACTTCTCCTATGCTTCTATTTAACCCATTGTCTTTATCTCTTAGTGACTTACTTATACAGATTTGTAGTCTTGTTAAAAGCATTATCGCAACATTTAATATTAACTCTTCTTCCGAGCACTCCCACTCAACTTGATAAGTTGATGTATTGCCTGTATTGAACATTATTTCTAACTGAGTACACATTATTTCTACATCTGCAATTTCTTCTGTAATGTTATCTTCTTTATCCATCATTCTATAGTTAATTGCACTAATAAGTTCTGCACATTCTTCCATAGCAACCACCTTTTGTATTGCCTGCCCAAATGTATCAACAGCCTTGTTGCAAATTAATAATTCTTCATCTCTACTAATTACATTCAAACTTCTCATCCTCCCAAATGTTCTCTTCTTCTCTCCAATTTATCTCTGAGCAGTATCCTCTGGTTTTAAGAGTTTCATAAATATACGCCTCACAAGTGTTATAGATTTCACTTCCAATTACATCCTTGCTTATTGGTCTTATCAATGTGTTATATCTAAGTTCAATCCCCTTCTTTATCCTGTTATAAAGTGATTTGGGATTATATTCACTTCTATAATTTCCTGTTCTAATATTCACATCATAGTTAGGATCTTCTACTAAAACAAAAAACTTAATTTTATGCATATTTAAATGTGCCATTTCAGTTTTTATTCTTACACCATCATCCTTAAAATTTGATGCAAGTTCATCTATACAGGCCTTTCTCTCTATTGCAATATCCATATCAAAGTAGATATCTCTATCTTGCCCTTTAAATGCCCCCTTAGGTAGCATGCAAGAATAATCACCAAATTCGAGTTTTTTAACTATATATTTAATCTTGTGCTTATCAAACCAACTTAAAATGTGATTATTATTTTGCTCCCTGGTATCAACAATAATTGTTGTGTTCTTCTTTATATTGTCTATCTCTTTATCTGTAAATCTGTAATTCACCTTATCCCTCTTTTCTATAAAAGGGTAGGCAATAACCTACCCACTTATCAGTTTTCTTCTAAAATGGCATATCTTCATCATTTACTGGCGTAAAGTCATCGAATCCACTTGAAGTTGTGCTATTATTGCTTGGATTTAAAAGTTTATCCTTAGGTACTTCAACTCTACCTTCTTTTACATCCTCTACAGTTCTGAACCCTGTACACTTAGTTGAAAACTTCTCTTCTCCATAACTGTTGTAATATTGCTCTCTTCCGAAAACTCCACCAACTAATTTTCCCTTAAAGCAATTACAGAAATTATCTCCCCATTGAACTTTAAATCCTGGATTAGATTGTTCTACCATTTCTATAAAAGTCTTAAAACCTCTTGATGTATTTCCATCTTTATCTAATACAAGCTGCCTTACAGTTCCACCTATAGGCCATTTCTTAGGCTCCCTAGTATCATTCTTATAACTATCTGTATAATAGTTAGGTTGTTTATCTGTTGAGTGAGTATCAATATAAATCACCAACATATCTTTGTTAGTTCCTCTTGTTTTTGTTTCTTCAACTTTTTTAACAACACATATGTGCCCTCCTAACTCTAATGGCACAAATGATCCAAAAGCTTGTACATTATCATATCCTTGTGGTTTTTGCATATTAAATTTCCTCCTTCGATGCTTTAATGCTTATTGAATGAACATCTATCTCTTTGTATAAATCTTTTATATCAATGCTATCTATTTCTTTGTTATTAATCTTTGTTATAGCAGCTTCAACTTTTTCTTTTTCTAATCCTTCTCTTACTGAATCAGCGATCTTAACTGTTCCATATTTACACTTCCATTCAGTCAAATCATTTTGAATTAAAAATTGTTCTAGTTCTTCTTTTGCTCCAGTAATATATGCTTTGGTATCCTTTGACTGCTCTCGCTTTTCTAAGATAGTTTTAACTAACTCCTCTGCTCTTTCTTTACTTATTTGATTTTCCATATTTATTCCTCACTTTCATTTAATTCGTAATATTCTCTAATAGCCATATCGACTAATTTAAGGTCATTATCTATTTCTCTCTCAAACATATCCATTGGACTTTTACAGGTTGTAAATCCATCACTTTGAGTTATAAATTTATGTGAACTTCCATCTGTTTCACATAGCAGTACTATGCTAAATAATCCTTCTAAGGTTAATTGACTATCTATCATCTTTCCTGATGTTTTAGCTTTAATTTTTCCATTATCACCAGTTTCACAATGATGAAGAAAATAAACTATTACATCATCAGGTGTTCCAGTGATAATAAACTGTATTAGATTTCTAAAATTAAGAGCTATATCAGTAAACTTGTTATAACCAACCTCTTTAGCTCTATCAAACATTTCAAATGCCATTAGGTATTGACTGTCATCTATTACATATCTCTTTAACGTAGGCTTACTTAAAGCCTTTGTGATATGCTCATATTTTGCATTATTTATCTTGTTAAGTTTCTTTTTGAAAGGTAGTGGTTTACCTGCTACATTGAAAATTCCTACTTCATCTTTTTCAAAATTTCTAAGGCTTGTACTTTTACCACTTCCACTTTCTCCAAGTATTAATACTGGTAATCCCATATATTCATCCTCCTATCTAAAATGGTCCACAACTTCCAAGTAATTTATCTTTATACTCTTGAAAATTTTCTTCATATGCTTCTATCTGCTCTTTAAGTTCCTTATTCTCATAGCTTAATCTCAAGCACTCTTCTTCCCATTCATCTGTTGTTTTCTCTTTCATTTCCTTCAATAAGCTATCTGGGAATGCCCATAAATCTTCTTTATTTAATTCAAGTTGTAAAATTAAATACTCACCTTGATAAAAAGCCAATATAATTGAATCATTATGATGTGTTACTACTGGATCAGTCTTTCCATTAGTTAAGTTAAGTAAAACAGATACACCTGCCATATCTAAACACCTACTCTACTTTCACTGTAATAGTTTCAGTTTCTTCTATGGTCACAAATGGAAGTACTTCTCCAGTTTCCTTATCTACTCCATCTTTAAACACTTTCTTAAGTTCTGTTTTATCAACTTCTTCCTTAACTCTAACTAACTCTGGCTTATTATCTTTAAGATACTTAACTAAAGCTTCCTCGTTTTCATAATTCCACTTGCTGCTCTTTCTAGCTGTAACTTTTCCATATGGTGTAGATAACTTAAACTTCTTATCCTTTGCCCTCTCATTCTTGTAATACTCTTCAAGTAAGAAGCTAAAGTATTGCTTATCTGCTTCATATTGCTTTAACTCTGCATCTCTCCATGATGTTATTCTAGCCATTTCTTCTTCTGCTGTAGCTTTTATATCAGCTTCCTTATTCTCTATTGCCCTAAGTTTTCTAAATGCCCAAGTTGCTCCTTCTAAATTTTCAACTTTAAAACCTTCTCTTTCATCAATAAGATCATTTTCTATTAATAAATTATTCATATACTTGCCTCCTAAATCTTTTTCTGTGTTATAATAACTGTGAGATTTTTAACCTGTTACCTAGGATACTTTGGTCGGTGCCTGGGTAACTTTCTTTTTATCATCAATGCCCCTGCATTCTTTTAAATATTTTCTTTTAGTTGATTCTCCACCCCTTACAGCTCTTTCTTCTAAGTTGTAATCCAAAACTCTACAAACTTTATTAAATAAACCTAAATCAATCTTTGGTAACCTTTGTACTAAATCTCTATGAACTGTTGATCTTGATACTCCAAATACTTTAGCTACTTCTCTTATAGTACTTTGAGTTTCTACTAGATATTGTGATTCAGCTTTTACTCTACTTACTATATAATCTCTATGAGTATTTATAGGTTCGACTTCTCTTTTTCTAACTTCATTGATTAAAATATTTATTTTACATCCCCTTTCTTTGAAAATTTCTTTTGACCTCTAATTAATTTCTTAATTTTATTCAATTCACTATACCTCCAATCCCTATATCTGAACTTATACTATTCAAAGCCTTTCTTAGTCTCCTTGAAATTCCAGCCTGCGATATTCCTAGTTCCTTAGATATCATTACTTGGCTTTTTTCCTCCCAGAATCGTTTAAATATAATTTCTTTTTCAGACTTAGATAATTTGCTTATAGCTATTCTAATATCAGAAGTAACTGCTATATTATCTACAAACGTATCATCAATAGGTATTTCAAACATCATATCCTTATCTTCGCCATCACCTTCTGTCATAAGCAAAGAGAATGGTACTGCTATTTTTGCTCTTCCTTCGCTTTTTTCTTTTCTACTTCCAATCAATCCAACCTTATCCCTAATGGCTTGACATACTTCTCCTCGTATGTAGAATGTTGCATAAGTTGAAAAATTGTATCCTAGTGTTTCATCAAAACTCTTTGATGCTTTTACTAGCCCAATCATTCCATAGCCAACTGCGTCATCATATTCAAGCATAGAATTTTTATACTTCTTACAAATTGAATGAACTAAACCTAAATGCTCCTCTACATTTATCATTTTCATTTCCTCCTTTATAAGTGATATAAGAAATATATAAGTAACCAGAACAGAGAACAGAATCCAAATCCCACCCAAAATCCTAGGTTATCTTTTTTATTCTCAACTGCTTTTATAGCAATTTCTAAAGCATTGTAATCATCAATCCAAACATCATTATCAGGATCATATCTTAATTGATATTCTGCTTCACTTTTTAGGTCTTTTAATTGTTTTACAACATTTTCTTTTGTCATCTATTCCACCTCACTTTCTAACCCTTCTATTTCTTCAAACTCATTATTTATAAATTTAACCATGTGAGCTAATACAAACATTGAATTTGAATCTTTTGTATATGACTCAATAATTCCATTACCTATAACTACTTCTATAGCTTCTAAATCTTCTGTAACAAACAACGATACATCATTTTCTGAATCTAAATATATCCCTATTCTTTCTTTACCATCTAATCCATTTGCTGATATCTCTGCCTTTGCTATTATTGATGTCGCTATTGCATAAAATAGCAATTCATCTACTGGTAATTTATCTAAATTAACCATCTATTCTTCCTCTCTTTCTATGTATACAAATCCTATATTCCTTCTAGCTTGTACAATAAGCTCATGTAATAACCCATCATCTATTATTTGAATTTTACAATTGCTTTCTATATAGGCATTAAGTTCGTCATAACTTATATCTCTTTTTCTTGATAGCTCTTTCTCTACTGCTGCTCTAACCTTTATTGGTACTGTTCTCATTATTTATTCCTTTCTTCTATATAACTCTGTGTTCTTCGCTTATCTTCTCAAGCCATAGGTCTAACAATTTTTTATTTATTCTTGATTTACTACCTACTTTGAAAAACGGAAAATCTGTATTTGTTTTATCTATCAGCTCTCTAATCTTATCTTGACCAATCCCACTGTAAGAACTAGCTTCAACTATATTTAATGTTTTCTTTTCAGAATTTTTATTGTTTAAAGAAAGTAGTATTTCTTTCAATAATGAAACAATTTCCTTCATAGTCCTTGCCTCCTATCCTGTAATCTTAAAATCCTTGAAAATTTCATCTGTTGTACAACTATATACCTTTGCCATTCTTGCAATTAACTCTGCCGATGGACTTTGATGTCCTTGCTCTAATTTATAAAATGTACTTTTGCTTATCTTTAACCTTTCTACTGCCTCATTTGTTTCAAGTCCAGCATTTATCCTTCTAAGCTTTATTGGTGTTATTTTCATATTTACCACCTCCTTCCCTCTCGTTTGCAAGACAAATTTATTATGTTAGGTGATTTGTTTGTCTTGGATTGACTTAATTATGTCATATTTACCGACTTTTTTAAACCTTAAAATTGTCGGTTATTTTGTCATTTTGTGAATTTATTTTCGCTTCTCTTAGTTAAACTTAAATTTTCTAAATATCCCTATTGATTTTGTCGGTTATTATGATAAAATTGTCATATGAGGTGAAATGTTATGTTAGGTGATAAAATAAAAAAACTTAGAAAAGAAAGACATATAACACAAAGTGAATTGGCTAATGCCATTGGTCTGAGCCGTTCCTCTATAGGTATGATTGAGAGCAATAAGCAAGGAACTGGCAATGATAGTTTAATTAAGATAGCCGACTTTTTTGATGTTACTGTTGATTATCTTTTATCTGAAGATGATGCTGAAAATATAGAAAAAAAAGAAAGAGACTACTCTCTTACAATAAAAGAACAAGAAAATATTGATATGGAGGCTCAAAAAATACTTGATGAACTATCAATGTCATTTTCTAAAAATAAAAATATATTGACAGAAGAAGATTATTTCGCGATAGAAAACGCTTTAAAGATTACACTTGAATCTATAAAAATAAAAAATAAGAAGAAATTTACGCCAAAAAAATATAGGTAATCACAAGGGGTGGATGGGTTGAGTATTTATAGATATATACAAGACGTTGCAGATGACGTTATAAATACTTATGAAAGTATAAAACCAATAGACATAGTTAATTCATTAAAAAGAGTTGAATTTAAAATTTTACCATTAACAAATTCGGTTAATGGATTTTATAAATATATTTCCCCAAACAAACAAATGATTGTTATAAATGAAAATCTTTCAAAGGAAATGTTTAATTTTACTCTTTTTCATGAGTTAGCTCATTACTTTTTAGGTCATAAAAACACACTGCTTCTAAATTCTTCTGTGACTTCAATGTTAAAGGAAGAATTCCAAGCTGATTTATATGCCACATATATGTATTTAAACTATATTAATAATAGCTCTTATGAATCATTAAACAATAATTACTTACCAAATAGAGTAAAGGAACTATTGCATTATTTTTTATAAATATTATAACGAAAATATATTAATGTATTTTAGAAGGGATGAGATTATGAGGATATTTAATTTTTTGAAAAAAAAGCCTACAGAAAGCTTTTCTATTGACCAAAATTTTGATGATGATCAACAAACTTATACTGATAATATTTGTATTGATGAAGAAAATGGATACGAAGCTAATAAAAAAGCAATGGCTTTTGAGAAGAATGGAAACATTGAAAAAGCTATTGAGTTATATGAAGAAAGTATCAATTATAATTTTGATGGTAATGGTCCTTATGATAGATTGGCTATATTATATAGAAAACAAAAAGACTATAAGAATGAAATTCGTGTTTTAAATAAAGCTATAGATGTATTTTCGTATTTAGAAACCAATTCTCCCCGTAAAGATGTTCCTATAAAATTAAATAAATTTAAAGAAAGATTGTCAAAAGCAATTGAACTACAAAAAAATAATATTACTGAATAAAGAATAGTCTAATTTCATGACTATTTTTTTATAAACACAAAAAGAACACATATTCGTAAAGGAGATGGTTAAATGGCTGTTAAAACTAATTGTGAAGTTAACGGAAAAAAATATTTTCGTGTATCATGTTCTATTGGTAAAGATTCTAATGGCAAATACATCAGAAAAACTTTTTATGGTAAATCTGAAAAAGAAGCTAAAAAGAAAATGGAAGAATATTTAGATGGGCTAAAGATGGGGCTATCTAACAACCACAGAAATGCCTTTCTCGGCTCGTATATGAGGATTTGGTTGTTTGAAGTAGTAAAAGTATCAAGTAAAATCAAACCAAGCACATTTGAGCGATATGAAGGCATATATAGGAACTATATAAAAAACTCCCCTATTGCTCCGTTGCCAATATACAATATTAAATCTCTAAACATACAAAGATATTATAATGACCTGAAAGAAGAAGGAAAAAGCGTAAGTCAAATATTTAATCTTAACAAATTATTAAAGAGCTTTTTCTCATATGCTGTAAACGAAGGCTATATAATAAAAAATCCCTGTACTGGATTAGTTATTCCTGGAAAGTATGAAGAACCTCAAAAAGAAGTTGAAGTATTTAGTGATAAAGACCTTTATGCTATTTTAAATAGCCCAGAAGACTCTACAATCAAAGACTTAGCTTTACTATGTATTTCTACCGGTATGCGTCGTGGAGAAGCTCTAGGGCTTAATGAGAATGATTTTGACGAGGATAACAAATTAATTCATATAAGAAGAACTATCAGCACTATAACTTTTATTGATAAGGAAGATAATAGAACAATAAAAACAATATCTCAAATTCCTAAAACAAAAGGTTCAATAAGAGATATCCCGTATCCGACTTCATTGATTCCAGTTATAAAGCATATAAAAGCTAAAAAATCTATTAATAAGCTTAAGGCAGGAGATAGTTGGAACTGCTCTAACGATAACTATCTTTTCCTTACTGAAAATGGAGAATTAATAAATGACAGTAATATATCTAGAGCTTGGAAAAGATTTTTAAAGCGTTGTGGAGTTGAATATATAAAATTTCATGCACTTAGACATACTTATGCAACCAAACAATTCGAAGCTAACATTCCCCTAAAGACTGTTTCCTCTTTATTAGGGCATAGCAGTATTGAGGTTACTAGCAATATATATACTCATGTTCGAAAAGAACAAAAAGAAAAGAGCATTGATATTCTTAATGTGATAAAAATGTGATAAATGTCGGCAAACATAAATATTCTCATTTCACAATTTAAGTTATATCAATGCTTATGGTACTCCTACCCCGATTTGAACGGGGGGCATCAGGATTCGAAGTCCTGCACTCTATCCACCTGAGTTATAGGAGCATATTTTATCTTTATTATATTATTTACCTTATAATTATATATTACCAATAGAATATAACAATAGTAAACAACTATATTTCAGAACAAAACAAAAAAGCAACTTATTTAAGTTGCTTTTCTTTGGAGCGGGTAGTGGGAATCGAACCCACCTTTCCAGCTTGGAAGGCTGGAGTATTACCGATATACGATACCCGCATATGGTGCAGATGAAGGGAGTCGAACCCCCACGCCAAAGGCGCTAGATCC
>OBZL01000068.1_pt1 | contig 43082 bp, 44 predicted proteins | sample 1476921 | NCBI WGS metagenome assembly OBZL01 (sample SAMEA2580239, study PRJEB22360) | human gut metagenome | biome: human gut; feature: human-associated habitat; material: faeces | place: Denmark | collected 2008/2010
TAAATATATGAATATAAATATATATAAACATATAAATATTAGAAAATAATAAAGCTTATTGAGAGTAGTGATAACTAAAATTATGTAAGCATATAATAAAAAGAAATTATTTTTTAGGAGGGAGAAATGAATTATAATGGTGCGAAAAATGAATTTAAAGTTATTTCTTATATAACCATATTTATAATTTCTTTTACAATAATAATTTGTAGTATATTTATTGTATCTCCATTTAAACGGACAAGCTCTTTTGAACTTGGTGATGATACTATAAAATATGTTAAAGATGAAGGGGTAATAGTTAGAGGCAGTGATAAAGTAAAGGTATATAATACTGCCACAGAGAAGGTAGAAGAAATAAGTTTAGAGGATTATATAGTTGGGGTAGTAGCCGCAGAAATGCCTGCAGAATTTAATGAAGAGGCAATAAAGGCTCAATCCATAGCAGCTAGAACTTTTTATTTTTCTAAGAGAATTTCTCCTTGTAAAACAGCTAAAGAGCATGGGGCAGAAATTTGCTCATCAACTCACTGCCAAGCATATATGAGTAAGGATGAAAGAATGCAGAAGTGGGATAGTGTAAAAGCAGAAACTTATTGGGATAAGATTGTTAGCTCTGTTAAGGCTACAGAGGGAGAAGTTATGATATATGGGGATGAAATAGTTAAGTATCCTCAATTCTTCGCCATCAGTGGGGGGAAGACAGAGGATTCCTTAGAAGTATTCTCGGGAGATATTCCTTATTTAAAATCAGTAGATAGTTCATGGGATGAAGAGGCTACAAAATATAGTACAACAAAGGAAATTGGATTTGATGAGTTTGTAAATACAATAAATAAAACATATAAGGATTCTGGAGTAACAACAGCAAATGTGAAAGATAAAGTGAAGATAGAATCTAGAACTAATGCTGAATATGTAAAAAGTATAGCATTAGGAACAAAAAGTATTTCAGGAATTGATTTTAGAAAGTTATTTGATCTTAGGTCATCAAATTTTACAATTGAATATGGAAATGATGTGATTAAAATTAATTGTAAAGGATATGGACATGGAGTTGGAATGAGCCAATGGGGAGCAAACTTTATGGGCAAGGATGGAAAGAATTATAAAGAGATATTAAAACATTATTATTCAGGAATAGAAATTGAAAAAATAGTGTATAAATAGCGATTAAAAACTTTTAATAAGGTAAGGATATAAGATAAGTTAAATGCTTATTTTATATCCTTATTTTTTTAAAATAAAAACAAATAAAATATGGATAATATGTATTAATTTATATAAAAAGGAAACAATAGAAAAAGGAGGTGTTTATATGGACAAAAATAATGTACAAAAGGTGAAAGATTTTTTTAGGAAGGAGGGTTTTTACGTAGTACTTTTCCTATGTTTGTGTATTGTCACAACACTTGGAACTGTGTATTTTAAGAAATCACGTAATTTACAAACAGATCCTAAAAAAGAAGAGAATAATAAAGAAATTTCGTTGAATGTTGATGATAAAGATGTAAGTAATAACATGCAAAATGCAGAAAGAGTAGATAATACAACCAATAAGAATAATGAAAAGACTACTGCTGTATCAAATACTACAGAAGTGAAATTTGTTAATCCAATTTCAGGAACTTTAATTAGAGAGTTTAAGACAACTCCTCAAATTATTGATGATGAAGGGAATCAACGTGTTTTATCTGGAGTAAATATTAAATCTAAGATAGGTTCAGAAGTAAAAGCAGCAGCAGAAGGTGTTGTAGAAACAGTAGGCGTTGGAGATGTTGAAGAAGGAACAAGAGTTGTTATTAAGCATGCTAATGGATTAAAGACTGTTTATGCTAATCTTGATCCTAAGGTTAACGTGAAGGCTGGAGATAAGGTAACATCTAGCACTATTATTGGCAAAGTTGGAAATACTGTAAAGATATTTGGTGATAAGTTTGGTGAATTTTTAAATATACAAGTAATAAATTCACAAGGAAAACAAGTAGACCCATTAAAGTATTTTTCATACAACTTAAAGTAATTTATTAGAAATTATATTAATCAGTCATTCCTTGAAAAAGGAATGACTGGTCAATAATTAAAAATCATAAAGAAATAAAAATGAAGGAGGTAGCATTTTGAAAGACTATATTGAAGAAAGAGTTCTTGAGGTAGCACAATATATAATTGATTCAAAAGCTACTATTAGGAAAACTGCTAAAGTTTTTGGTGTAAGTAAAAGTACAATTCATAAAGACATGACAGAGAGATTACCAAAAATAAATCCACTTATTGCAGAAAAAACTCATAGTATTTTAGAACTTAATAAAGCAGAAAGACATATTAGAGGCGGAAAAGCCACTAAATTAAAGTATAAAGCTATTGAATGATAAGAATATTCCATATATAATAAAGAATAGGCAGAATTTTGAAGAAATCGATATCTAAATGTAATTTTTATATATGGGAGTGAAAAAAATGTGGTTTTGGAGATCAGGGGTAGAGTTGGGAATAGACCTGGGTACAGCTACTGTGCTTGTTTATGAAAAAGGTAAAGGTATTATATTAAAAGAACCATCAGTTGTTGCTATAAACAAAATTAATAATAAGGTATTGGCTGTTGGAGAAGAAGCAAGAAAGATGATTGGAAGAACACCAGGAAATATAGTGGCAGTTCGTCCATTAAGAGATGGGGTTATTTCTGATTATGATGTAACCGAAAAAATGTTAAAGGCATTTATAGTTAAAGCTGTTGGAAAGAAAAACATGGTTGCTCCTAAGGTAATGGTTTGCATTCCTTCACAGGCTACAGAAGTAGAGAGAAGAGCCGTAATAGATGCAGCAAGAAATTCCGGAGCAAAGAGAGTTAATCTGATAGAGGAGCCTTTAGCAGCAGCAATTGGTGCTGGATTAGATATAACAAAGCCAAATGGATCAATGGTAGTTGATATTGGCGGGGGGACATGTGATATAGCTATAATTTCCCTTGGTGGTATTGTTGTTAAATCCTCAATAAAAAGTGCAGGAGATAAATTTGATGAGGCTATCATAAAGTATGTAAGAAGTAAGCATAAAATTATGATAGGAGAAAAGACTGCAGAAGAATTAAAGGTTACAATAGGTTCAGCCTTTAAAGGATCTAGAAATTTAACTTCAAGTATGAAGGGTAGAAATTTAGTTACTGGTTTACCAGATGAGGTAGCAATAACAACTGAAGAAATTCGACAAGCACTACAAGAACCTGTTACTTCAATAGTAGAGGCTGTAAAAGCAGTGTTAGAAAAAACTCCTCCAGAATTAGCGGCAGATATTATAGAAAAGGGTATCCTTTTAACTGGCGGGGGAGCTTTATTAGATGGATTAGACAAGCTTATTGAATTTGAAACTGGAGTAAGTGCTGTAGTTGCAACTGACTCAGTTGAATGTGTTGCAGAAGGAACTGGAAAGGTTCTTGCTTATTTTGATAAGTTGGATAATAACTTAAATAATCAAGAAGTAGTTTTAATAGAGTAACATAAAAAGTGAGAAACTTTGTAAAGTTTCTCACTTTTTATATATAAGAAAATTATTATATTTTTAAATTTATTCCTTTGTTTAAATAATATGCATGTATAATACCTCTTGAAATAACCTTGGCCATATCTAGAACTAGAGATAAGCGAATAGATCTAGAAGAAAAGAAGTCGGCATTATCACTTGAGTCTATTATACCTATTATAGAGGCCATACCTACATCAGGAAGTGTTTTTCCAACTCCTTTTCCAGGATGTATAGCATAGTCTCTAGTATGAATCTCACCTATTGATTTATTCTCACCTAAACAAGCATCAATACCAATTATGCAAGCATCAGGGTGTAATTTATTTATCTCTTCTAATCGTTTATCTATATTTAAAGCATGAATGGGATTTGATATAGTACCATAGATTGGTAAAGGAAAGAGATTCTCTTCTAATATAGTACCAACTAAAGGCCCTAAACAATCTCCAATACATTTATCAGTTCCTATACAAACTATAGCTGTATTATCTTTCATAAAATCTTTTATTCCTTCTGCAATTTCATAATAAGCTAGTGCAGATTTATAATGAACCTTCCTTTTATTCAAGCCATAACACCCCCTTCAATAATATATGAGGGGGAACTAATAAATAGTATATAAGAATAAAAAAATGCTAAGTGGCAATAAATCAAATATGAAGGGAGTGAAAAAAAGTGAAAAAAGTTTTTGTTGGATTAGTAATTCTTTTAGCAAGCTTTACTACTATATATACTATTTTTTTCTGGGAACCAAAGTCAGTAGAGGATATGGTGAACTTAGGTGCAGTTACAAATGAAGATGTTAACAGTGAAAATGGTGAAAAAGAAGTAGAGAGTAAGGAAGAAGAGGAAAGTAAAGAAGTATCTGTTGATGTAGATCCTATATTAAAGGTAAGTGTAGAGGATATATACAATGAAATGCCTAGGAAAGATTATGAAGAACTAAAAAAGGTTATTACAACAATGTCAACAAGTGATATAGGTATGATAGAAGATACTATAAATGGTGAAGATAAGGAAAGTGGAATGAGAAATGCTATATCAATTTTAAAGACTAGATTAAGTAGCGAGGATTATGAGAAAATAAAGAATATATTATCTCCATATGTAAATTTTAATAATATTAAAGAAAATGTGTAGAAAAAACGGATGTAGTATTAAATGGGAGTAAAAGTGATAGATATAGAGTAAATTAAGGATAATTTTGATATATGGAGTCATTTGGGAGTTGAAATATAAGAGCATAGAATATATACTAACTATTGTTGATTCGGTGCTTACAGTACTTGAAGAAAACTAAAAATTGGAGGAGTTCCCGAGTGGCCAAAGGGGGCAGACTGTAAATCTGTTGCGATTCGCTTCGATGGTTCGAATCCGTCCTCCTCCACCATTTAAATGGGCGCATAGCTCAGCTGGGAGAGCACCTGCCTTACAAGCAGGGGGTCACAGGTTCGATCCCTGTTGTGCCCACCATTTAAAACTTAAAAAAATAAATATAATATGCTGGCATGGCTCAACGGTAGAGCAGCTGACTTGTAATCAGCAGGTTGTAGGTTCGATTCCTATTGCCAGCTCCATTAATGGAGGAGTTCCCGAGTGGCCAAAGGGGGCAGACTGTAAATCTGTTGCGATTCGCTTCGATGGTTCGAATCCGTCCTCCTCCACCATTTAAAAGCAAGTTTACTTGCTTTTTTTAATGTCTAGAAAAGTATAAAATTTTAATTTATTATAAATTAAAGGTATTATTACAATTTCATATTAAAAAGATATAAAAACAAGGATAATAATTTTATAATTTCCTTACCTTTAGTATGAGAGGGGTGGATATTTGTTTTGATGTGACTTGGAGCTTTGTGACGGAACAAGCAAAATAAATATCCACTCTACCTTTTTTATTCCTTGAAAGTTGATAATGTGTATTAAGTTGATAAAATCTGTGGATAGAAAAAAATCTTCTGTGGATAAAAGTTGAAATTATGTAATAAATACTATTGAGTTTAAAAAAGTAATATGTTACAATAAGTTTGCAAAATTAAATAAAAAACTCTTATCAAGAGAGGTGGAGGGAAAGGGCCCGATGAAACCCGGCAACCTGTTATATTACAAGGTGCCAATTCCTGTAGATTTTTTATCTACGAGATGAGAGAGATTATATAGTAAAGTCTCTTCTTATCGAAGGGTTTTTTTATTGCCTAAAAAACATTTGGAAGGAGAGGACAAATTATGAAAAGATTATTTACATCAGAGTCAGTAACAGAAGGACATCCAGATAAAATATGTGATCAAATATCTGATGCAGTATTAGATGCCATTTTATCAAAGGATCCGAATGCAAGAGTAGCATGTGAAACATGTACAACAACAGGATTAGTAATGGTAATGGGGGAAATAACAACGAATTGTTATGTTGATATTCCTAAAGTTGTTAGAGAAACAATAAGAGAAATAGGTTATGATAGAGCTAAGTATGGATTTGACTGTGATACATGTGCAGTTATGACTACTATAGATGAACAATCAGCAGATATAGCAATGGGAGTAGACGAAGCTTTAGAATCTAAAAAAGGTGATAAGGATGATGTTGAAGCAGTAGGTGCTGGTGACCAAGGTATGATGTTTGGTTTTGCAACAAATGAAACTCCAGAATTTATGCCACTACCAATAGCTATGGCTCACAGACTTTCTAGAAGACTTACTGAAGTTAGAAAGAATGGAACACTAGATTATTTAAGACCAGATGGAAAAACACAAGTAACAGTTGAATATGAAAATAACACAGCTAAGAGAATAGATGCAATAGTTATTTCTACTCAACATGGTGAAGAAGTTACTTTAGAACAAATAGAAAAAGATTTAATGGAATACGTAATAAGAGAAGTGGTTCCAGCTGAATTATTAGATGAAAATACTAAATATTATATAAATCCTACTGGAAGATTCGTTGTAGGGGGGCCTCAAGGAGATTCAGGGTTAACAGGAAGAAAGATAATAGTTGATACTTATGGAGGAATGGGAAGACACGGTGGTGGAGCATTCTCAGGAAAAGATCCAACAAAGGTGGATAGATCAGCAGCATATGCAGCAAGATGGGTTGCTAAAAACTTAGTAGCTGCTGGGCTTGCAGATAAGCTTGAAATACAATTAGCTTATGCTATAGGTGTTGCAAAGCCAGTATCAATAGAAGTTGAGACATTTGGAACTGGAAAAGTTGATGAACAAACTATAATTAATATAGTTGAAAAGGTATTTGATTTAAGACCAGGTGCAATAATTAAAGAGTTAGATTTAAGAAGACCAATCTATAAGCAAACTGCTGCTTATGGACATTTTGGAAGAACAGACTTAAATCTTCCATGGGAGCAATTAAACAAGGTTGAAGAAATTAAAAACTTATTATAGAAAAAAAGGCTTATTGCAATAATTTGCAATAAGCCTTTTTATTATTTATTATAAACTTCTTTTCCATTAACGAAAACTTTTTGAATTTCTATATCTTCATTGAATAATATAAGATCAGCATCATAGCCTTCTTTTATTAAACCTTTATGATCTTCAACATGACAGTGTTTTGCACCATTGTAAGTAGCCATTCTTACAACTTCATTTAAAGGATAATTTGAGTTGTTATATATATTCTTAACAGCTTTATCAAGAGTAAGAACAGAACCAGCTAAAGTTCCATCTAATAATCTTGCAGCACCATTTTTAACTATAACATCTTGACCGCCTAAAGAATATTGACCATCTGGCATACCACAAGCTTCCATAGCATCACTAACTAATAAAACTTTATCAGTTCCCTTTTGTTTATAAGCTGTTCTTAGAGCAGGGTAAGAAATATGGATACCATCAGAAATTGTTTCTGTAGTTATGTCAGTATCAAATGTAGCACCTACAACACCTGGTTCTCTATGAGTGAAAGGAGTCATTGCGTTGTAAAGGTGAGTTGAGTGGCATGCACCACATTTTATTCCCTCTATAGCTTCATCATAAGTAGCTTTTGTGTGTCCCATAGATACTGTAACACCATTGTCAGAAAGATACTTGATTAATTCTTTTGCACCTTCAACTTCAGGAGCCATTGTGATGGATACAACAGCATCACTATAGTCACCAACTATTTTATTATAGTTTTCTACTGATGGCGCAAGTAAGAAGTTTGGATTTTGAGCACCAATTGCTTTTGGGCTTATGAAAGGTCCTTCTAAGTGAGCTCCTAATACATTAGCACCTTCAGTTCCTTCTTCTTTAAGCTTTTTAATAACTTCCATAGATTTTCTGATATCTTCAGCAGCCACTGTCATTGTAGTTGGTGTAAAAGATGTTGTACCATGTTGAACTATTGTTTTTGCAATTGTATTTATAGATTCAACAGTACCATCCATGGTATCGCAACCACCAGCACCGTGAATATGAACATCAATAAATCCTGGTGAAAGGTATAAACCTTCAGCATCTATAACTTCTGTATCGTTAACATTAGAAGGGTTAATTTCTTTAATCTTTCCGTTTTCAACTAGTACAGAACCTTTTTCAATTTTGTCTAAATAAATAATATTACAATTTTTTATTAGCATTAAAACACCTCCATCAATTTTTAGAAACTTTATAATCCTATGATATAATTATAATATATATAGTCAAGAATAAAAATAAGTTTATTGGATATGGAGAGATAATATGGAAGTCTTAGAAGGCTTTGTTGAAGTAATACTTTTTAAAAGTGATGATACAGGATATGTAGTATCTAAAATTAATATAGATAATAAGCCTATAACAGCTGTAGGAACAATTCCTTACTTAAGAGAAGGGCAACATGTAAAGTTAACTGGTACTTGGATAATGCATAAACAATTTGGTAAGCAGTTTAGCATTAGTAAATGTGAAGAGATTATGCCAACTACAATAGATGGTTTAGAGAAGTATTTATCATCTGGAATAATTAGAGGAATTGGTCCTGTTACCGCAAAGAAAATCATAGACCACTTTGGTGAAGAGGCCATGGATGTGCTAGATAATAATATTGAAAGAATAAAAGAGATTGATGGTATTGGAGAAAAGAAATTTAATATTATCTATGAATCATATTTAGAACAACATGATTTAAAGGATATAATGATATATTTTCAAGGTTTTGGAATAACCCATGGGCAGTGTTTAAAAATATATAAAAGATTTGGACCTAATGCTAAAGATATTGTTCAGAAGGACCCTTATATTCTTTGCAGAGAAATAAAGGGAATAGGTTTTGCTACGGCGGATAGAATTGGGTCAATGATAGGAATCAATAGGGAGTCTGATTCTAGAATAAAGAGTGGAATAGACTTTGTAATAAATAGATTCTGTGCTGCTGGAAATACATATATGCCTAAGGATAAGGTTATAGAAGAAACTAAAGAACTTTTATTGGTTAAGGAAGAACTAATAGAAGGAAATATATATAATGCATTTTTAGAGAAAAAGCTAATAGTACAAAAAATAAATGAGATGGAATGTGTATTTATACCTATATTTTATTATAGTGAATTAGGTATAACAGAAAGAATAGCAAGGTTATCAATTCAAAATTACCAAACTATAAATACAGATATAGAATTTGAGATTTCTTTGTTTGAAAAGAAAAGTGGCATTAACTTTGCAGGCTCTCAGAAGGAAGCTATTATGGGGGCTTTTACTGATGGAATAGAGATAATAACTGGAGGACCAGGAACAGGTAAAACAACAATTATAAAAAGCATAATTGAAATTTATGAAAATGAGGGAATGAAAGTGCTTTTAGCAGCCCCAACAGGAAGGGCAGCTAAGAGAATGACTGAATCAACTGGAAGAGAAGCAAAAACAATACATAGATTATTAGATATAGGGGCTGGGGATGATGATACACCTTTAGATGATGAATCAGATGAACCATTAGATGGAGATGTAGTAATAATAGATGAAGCTTCTATGATAGATATATTCTTAATGCACAGTTTATTAAAATCCATAAGAGTTGGAACAAGGCTTATTATAGTAGGAGACGTGGATCAATTACCATCGGTAGGGCCTGGAAATGTGCTAAAAGATTTAATAAATAGTGGATTAATAAAGGTAGTTAGATTAAAAGAAATATTTAGACAGGGAGCAGAGAGTTTAATTATCACTAATGCACATAGAATAAATAATGGGGAGATGCCATATTTAAATCAAAAGAATAAAGATTTTTATTTTTTAAAGGAAGAAAATGTAGATAATATTCTTTCTGTTACTTTAGATTTAGTTAATAGGAGATTACCAAACTTCAATAAATCATGGGATAAAAGAAGAGATATTCAAGTTTTAAGTCCTATGAAAAAAGGAGTTTTAGGAATAATAAATTTGAATGAAAAAATACAAGAAATATTAAATCCACCCTCAAAGGACAAAAAAGAGAAAAAGATAAAGAATCTTATTCTTAGAGAAGGGGATAAGGTTATGCAAACTAAGAATAATTACTCAATAAAGTGGACTTCTATAAGTGGCAAGGGAGACCTTGACGGTGAAGGTGTATTTAATGGAGATATGGGATTCATTCAAAGTATTGATAATGAAAGAGGAAGTATTACAGTAATATTTGATGATGAAAAAAAGGTGATATACGATGCTGAAAATATTGATGAATTAGAATTGGCTTATGCAATTACAATACATAAAAGTCAAGGAAGTGAATTTAAGGTTGTAATTATTCCATCATTTATGGGATCACCTTTTTTAATGAATAGAAACTTAATATATACTGGAATAACCAGAGCAAAGGAACTAGTAACGGTGGTTGGATATCCAAGGGCACTTCAATATATGGTTGCAAACACTAATAGTACTGAGAGATATTCATCATTAGAGAATAGAATAAAAGATTTACTTAATAGTGATGTAATAGAATAAAAGAGAGGGTAATATGGTTATATTTAATAAAAATATATCAGAAGAGATATTAGATGTTTCTAGAAGAATATATAGTTGGTATAAAAGTGGTATAAAAACTTTATCCATAAGTACATGTCCTTTTAATACAAATACAATTTTTATAGATATAGTAAGTTATTTTATTTCCATGAGAAAGAAAGTTTTATATATATCAGATGAAGGGTATCAAGAAAAGAAACTATTAGATGGATTAAGTAATAAGTATAAACATATGACTTATTGTAAATTAGAAAGTGGTCTTGGAGAATGTGATATTAATTTTGTAAAGTATAAACATATAAAGGATATAGAAGGAAAATACGATTTAGTTATTTTAGATGATATATCAAATTTTTCTACTATAGACAATAGAAAGTTAAGAGATATGTATAACTTTATAATTAGCAAGTCAGAAAGAATAATAGTGTATTCTTTAGAAGAGGTAACTATGCTAGGAGATAAAATAGAATGTACTCCTATAGTTACTAAAAAGCCATTTATAGAACCTAGAGTTATAAATACTAGAATTGATTTAAATAAGGATATTCCATATATTTTATATGATTATATAAAATGGTTTAAGGATAATAAAAGAAATTTAGTCATATATGTCCCTAATAGTGAAGCTTTAGAAAATGTATATGAATATTATTCAAATAAGCTTAAATTAAATAAGGTTCAAATAAAAAAAGTATACAAAGATAAAAATAATAAGATAAATGTTTTAAAAGTAAAAGATAAGGCAACATTTATAATAACAGATTTTAAGGAGATATCTTTAGAGGAAACTAACATTGGAGATGCTATAGTACTATTTGCAGACAGTGATGAGTATAGTTATAAACAACTTATGTATATATGTGGTCAAATATCAAAAACATTAAGTAAAACTTCAGAAATGTTATTTGTAGCAAATGAAGTAACTAATACTATAGATAGGGTTAGGGATGTATCTAGAGATTTTAATAAGATGTTATGGGAAAAAGGATTATAAAGGTTTTATCAATAATAAAAAGAAGTTTATTAGAAATAATATATCCAAGGGATAGTAAGTGTATAGTGTGTGGAGAAGAGGATACCTATGGGTTATGTCATAAATGTAAATCTTCAATTACATATTGTGATAGTGGGGAGCTTTGTCTTGGATATTATAAAGGTGCATTAAAGGAATTAATATTAAAATTTAAATTTAAGGGAAGATTTGATGCAGGAGAAGAACTTATTAAGCTAGTTGAGGAAAGATTGGTTAATTTTATAGAAAAGGATTATATAATAACATATATTCCTATAGGAAAAGAAAGCCTTAAGATGAGAGGTTTTAACCAATGTGAGTATTTAGCTAAGGAATTAGGGTTAAGAAATAATTTTACCATATTAAATACCTTAAAAAGGGTGAAAGATAGCAAAATACAGAAGACTTTAAAAAGAGAAGAGCGATTAAAAAATATAAAAGGTGTATTTGAAATTATTAATAAAGAAGAAGTAAAAGGAAAGAAATTTATAATACTAGATGATGTAATTACAACAGGTGCAACCCTTCATGAAGCAGAGCGAGTATTAAAAGAGGCAGGGGTTGTTCAAATAAAATTGTTGACTATGGCAAAATCGTATGTATAATATTAATGTAAGCTAGGTCTGTGGTTGAAAGTCGAGGCTAGTCGCAGGCAAAACGATCCACGTAACTCAAACAAAGTTTTGATGAGCATGGTGCGGTATAGAAGTAAGTCCTACCAATTTTAATTGAGAGGGTTAGTAGTGAGAGGGTAATTCTGGGTAGCGAAATCTCCAGTAGGCGAGTGTGGGGGCAAAGACCAGGTCAGCTAGCTTAACAAGAGTAGTGTAAACACTGCTCTTTTTTTTATGTCCAGGAAAATATAGTATTAATAATTATGTCAAATGATAAAATGTATACATATTTTGCAAAAAAAAGAGGAATATTAAGATAGTTGAAGTAGTATGAATAAAGTAAAAGAATATTCTGAAAATTAAAAGTTGTTAAGATTTCAGAAGTTATGTAAAATTAAAGTATAATAAAAAACAACTTAATAAAGGTCTAAAGAATCATAATAATTATGAGAGGGGCTGGGCTTATGAAAGTTACAGTAATAGCAAAAAATATTGAGTTAACACCTTCATTAAAGGAAATGGTGGAAAGAAAGATCTCTAAACTGGAGAAGTACTTTGGACCGGATGTAGAAGCAAGAGCTACATTAAGTGTACAAAAGAATAGACAAAGAATAGAAGTAACAATTCCTTTTAATGGGGTTATTCTAAGAGGAGAAGAAGTTACAGACGACATGTATAAGTCAATTGACCTTGTAGAAGAAAAGCTTGTAAGACAAATAAGAAAACAAAGAACCAAGCTTTCTAGAAAGAATAATTCAGGGTCATTAAGGTATCCAGAGTTCAATTCATTAGAATTTAAGAACGAGGATGCTGATGAGGATACTTCAAGAATTGTAAAGACTAAATCTTTTAATGTAAAACCAATGTCTGCAGATGAAGCAGTACTACAAATGGAATTACTAGGACATAGCTTCTTTGTATATCAAGATGCTGATACAAATAACGTAAGTGTTGTTTATAAAAGAAAAGATGGAAATTATGGTTTGATAGAACCAGAATATAAATAAAGAGTGTAGACTCCATAGGGTTAAGGAGAAATCCAAAGCTCTATGGAGTTTTTGCATTTATGTTAATAAATAGTTATAATTGTTGTATATATATAAGTTACAATGGTATAATTTATAAATATAGAAATTAGAATATGAAATTATATAGTAACGTTATTAATAAATAGTTGAAAGGATGAAATTATGGGACTTTTTGGAGGATTATTTAAGTCATATAGTGAAAGAGAAGTTAATAGAATAAAACCTATCGTTGATAAGATTGAAGCGTTAGATGGGTCAATGTCTAAGTTAACAGATGAAGAATTAAAGAATAAAACTGTTGAATTTAAAGAGAGATTAGCAAATGGAGAAACTCTTGATGATATACTAGTAGAGGCTTTTGCAACTGTTAGAGAGGCATCTTGGAGAGTTCTTCAAATGAAGCATTATAGAGAGCAACTTATTGGAGGAATTGTACTTCACCAAGGAAGAATTGCAGAAATGAAAACTGGTGAAGGTAAAACATTAGTTGCTACCTTACCTGCATATTTAAATGCGTTATCTGGAAACGGAGTTCACATAATAACAGTTAATGATTATCTTGCAAAAAGAGATATGGAGTGGATGGGACAAATCTACAACTTCTTAGGTTTAACTACAGGTGTTATTGTTCATGAACTTACAAATGACCAAAGAAGAGAGGCATATGGTTCTGATATTACTTACGGAACAAATAATGAATTTGGTTTTGACTACTTAAGAGATAACATGGTTATTTACAAAGAAGAAAGAGTACAAAGACAGCTTAACTTCTGTATAGTGGACGAGGTTGACTCTATTCTTATCGATGAAGCTAGAACACCACTTATAATTTCAGGAGCAGGTGAAAAATCAACTGAATTCTATAAAGTAGCAGATTACTTTGTAAAGACTTTAAGAGAAGAAGAAGATTATACAATAGATGAAGAAGCTAATGCAGTTATGTTAACTGATGCAGGTGTAGAAAAGGCAGAAAGAGCATTTAAGCTAGATAACTATGCTGATGCTGATAATATGGCTCTTCAACACTATGTAACTCAAGCCTTAAAAGCTAACTACTCTATGAGAAGAGATAAGGACTACATGGTTAAGGATGGAGAAGTTATCATAGTTGATGAGTTTACAGGAAGACTTATGGAAGGTAGAAGATACTCAGATGGTCTTCATCAAGCTATTGAAGCTAAAGAAGGAGTTAAGATTGCAAGAGAATCTAAGACTTTAGCTACAATTACATTCCAAAACTACTTTAGAATGTATAATAAATTATCAGGTATGACAGGTACAGCTTTAACAGAAGAAAATGAATTTAGAGAAATTTATGGACTTGACGTTATAGTTGTTCCAACACATAGACCAGTACAAAGAGTTGATAATGCAGACCTTGTATTTAAAAATGAAAAAGGTAAGTTTAATGCAATAGTTGAGGATATCATAGAAACTCATAAGACAGGTCAACCAATTCTTGTTGGTACTGTAAGTATTGAGAAGTCAGAAGAATTATCAAAGATACTTAAGAAGAGAGGAATTCCTCACCAAGTATTAAATGCTAAGTATCATGAACAAGAAGCAGAAATCATATCTCATGCAGGTGAGTTAGGAATGGTAACTATAGCTACTAACATGGCTGGTAGAGGTACTGATATTAAGCTTGGAGAAGGTGTAGTTGAAGTTGGTGGTCTTAAGATCATTGGTACTGCAAGACATGAGTCTAGAAGAATTGATAACCAATTAAGAGGACGTTCAGGAAGACAAGGAGATCCAGGTTCTTCTACATTCTATATATCATTAGATGATGACTTAATGAGAATCTTTGGTTCTGATAAGATTCAAGCAGTTGTTGATAAGATAGGATTAGAAGAAGATGATGCTATAGAAAATAAGATAATTACAAAGCAAATAGAAAATGCTCAAAAGAAGGTTGAAGGTAATAACTTTAACATAAGAAAAACATTATTAGGATATGATGATGTTATGAATATGCAAAGAGAAGTTATCTACAAGCAAAGAGCACAAGTTCTAGAAGGTGAAGACTTAAAGGATCAAATTCTAAATATGACTTCAGATGTTATCTCAAATGCTGTATTAAGCCACTTAAATGGTGTTGAGGGTGACGATGTTGAAGTTGAAATGAAGAAGCTTATAGCATATTTAGATGATATATGCGTTCCAGATAACAGAGTAACTGTTGAAGAATTAATGAAGATTACTAATGATGAAATCATTGAAAAGTATAAGAATATAGCAACTGAAATTTACAATGGAAAAGAAGAAGAATTTGGTTCTGAAAAGATGAGAGAGATTGAAAGAGTAATTCTTCTTAGAACAGTTGATTCAAAGTGGATGAATCATATTGATAACATGGACCACTTAAAGCAAGGTATGGGATTAAGAGCATTTAAGCAACAAGACCCTGTTCAAGCTTACCAAATGGAAGGTAGTCAAATGTTTGATGAAATGATTCAAGGAATCAAAACTGATACAGTTAAATATATCTTCCATGTTCAAATGGAAAAGGCTCCAGAAAGAGAAAGAGTAGCTAAGGAAACTTCAGCTGTTCATGCAGGAGCTGATGGGGATTCAAAGTCAACAAAGAGAGAGCCTGTAAGAAAGAAAATGGAAATTGGCAGAAATGAACCATGTCCATGTGGTAGTGGTAAAAAGTATAAGAACTGCTGTGGAAGAGAAGCATAGAATATGTATAGGCTAACCATTTGATGGTTAGCCTTTTTAATAGTGAAGGAGATGATTATATGATACTTGAGCTAGAAAAGGAAATGAGTAAGGTTCCTAGCTTAAAAGAGACTATAAAGGAAATGGGGGCTTCACTTTGACAAGGAAGCTTTAGAAAAACAATTAAAAGAATTAGAACTTCAAATGCAGGAAAGTGGATTTTGGGATGATATAAAAAGGGCAGAAGAAATTACAAAAGAAAGTAAAAGAATTAAAAATAAAGTTTCTAAACATAATGATTTTGTAAGAAGAGTTGAGGATATAGAGGTTCTTTATGAGCTTATGGAAGAGGATGATGAAGAGTCAGCACAAGAAATAATCTCTGAAGTAAGGGAATTGGAAAAGGAACTTTATCAATATAAAATAGAGATATTATTATCAGGAGAATATGATGGTAATGATGCTATCTTAACTTTACATGCAGGAGTAGGAGGTTCAGATGCCAATGATTGGACTGAAATGCTTCTTAGAATGTATACAAGATGGTGTGAAAAGAAAGGGTATAAGGTTGAAACTTTAGACTTATTAGAAGGTGATGAAGCTGGTATAAAGAGCGTTACCCTAAGAGTTAAGGGTGAGAATGCTTATGGATATTTAAAAGCTGAAAAAGGCGTTCATAGACTTGTAAGAATATCTCCTTTTAATGCTAATGGTAAGAGACAAACATCATTTGCTTCACTTGAAGTATTACCAGAGCTTACAAAAGAACAGGATATTGATATAAAGTCGGATGACTTAAAGATAGATACTTATAGATCAGGTGGAGCAGGTGGGCAACACGTTAATAAAACAGAATCAGCGGTAAGAATAACTCACCTTCCAACTGGAATAGTTGTACAATGCCAAAATGAAAGAAGTCAATTTGCTAATAGAGATACTGCTATGGCTATGTTAAAAGCAAAGTTAATAGAGTTAAAAGAAAGAGCACATAAAGAAAAGATAGAAGACTTAACTGGAGATTTAAAGGATATGGGATGGGGAAGTCAAATAAGATCTTATGTATTCCATCCTTATAGCATGGTTAAAGATCATAGAACTAATGTGGAAACATCTAATGTTAACGGAGTAATGGATGGAGATATTGATTTATTTATAAATTCATATCTTTCAAGTAATAAATAAACTCAGATAAACTAAGGAGGCTATATATGAGAAGGGTGAATGGTGTAATATTTGATATGGATGGTCTTATTTTTGATACAGAAAGACTATCATTTAATGCATGGAGAGATATTTGTGCAGAAATAGGATATGAGATGGATAGAAATTTCTACTGTACTTTAATTGGAAGAAATCTTAAGGGATTTGGAAAACTTATGATAGAAAAATTCGGTGAAGATTTTCCGCTAGAAAGCTTATATGAGAAAAAGATAAAGCATCAAATGAATGCTATTGAAAAAGATGGTATACCACTAAAAAGAGGAATTCATGAACTTTTAGATTATCTTAAGAAGAATGGTTATAAGGTTGCTGTTGCTACCTCTACCTCAAGAGATAGAGCAGAGCATTTACTTAAATTAGGCGGTGTATTAGAAAAAGCAGATTATGTTATATGTGGTGATGAAGTTGTAAATTCTAAGCCAGACCCAGAGATATTCTTAAAAGCGGCAGAAAAGCTAGGAGTAGAACCAAAAGAGTGTATGGTTTTAGAAGATTCAGGTGCTGGGATAGAAGCAGCTTATAGTGCAGGAATGTTAGGAGTAAATATTCCAGATATGAAAGAACCAGATGAAAATATGAAATCTAAATCATATAGGATATGTGAAAGCTTATTAGATGTAATTGATATATTAGAAAATGTTTAGTATTGATAGTGTATTAGAGATTTTAGGACAATATAGAGAATTTGCAATTTTTATATCTATAATAATTAGTGTTATAATTGCTTTACTAGGAGTGGTTCCATCCATATTTGTAACTGGAGCTAATATTATATTTTTTGGACCAATTTGGGGATTTATAATATCCTTACTTGGTGAAAGTATAGGGGGATATATAAGCTTTAAAGTTTATAGATTAGGTTTAAAAAAAAGTATTACCTCTATATTAGGAAAGTATAGGTTAGTTGATAATTTAGTAAAGAGTAAAGGTTGGAAAGCTGGTGTTCTTATTTTTGAAGGAAGATTAATACCATTTATTCCTTCAGGATTTATAACTTTAGGAGCAGCATTAAGCAGTGTAAATTCATTTATATTTGTTGTAACAACTTTTTTAGGAAAGATACCTTCAATAGCCTTAGAGGCTTTAGTAAGTTATGAATTCATAAATGCAAATGAGGGTAGCATTAAACTTATAATTACTATAATTGCTTTAATTCTATTATGGTTAACTATTAAAAAAGGAAATAACAGTTAAAGGGAAGTTATCAAGAGATGACTTCTTTTTTATTTAACAAATTTGCATTGTATTCACCTATATTAAAAGCTTATAAAAGATATTAATATTTTGTGGTAAAATATGTTTATAGGAGAGGGTATTATGAGAAAAGCAGTAGAATTATTAATGAAGAATTTTATGTTAACAGTAGATATGATAGAACCTATTAGAAGAGGAAGCGCAAAGATTCTTTATTTATCTTCCAAAGGAATATTGATATATGAAAAGGTCTCTAAAGCCTATATGATGTATGCATTAGATGAAAAGACAACTAAAAATATAGTTAATATGATTCCCAAAGATGCAGAGTTGATAGTTGGACATAAAGAGTTAGATTTTAGGTTATTAGAAGATAGATTTAAGCTTTATGAGAAGATGGTATGTTTTAATGTAATATATACAAAAGAAAAACCAATCGATATTGGAAATTCAGAGGTTACTATAAAACTATTATCAGAAGACTATGCTTATAAAGTTAGTGAAGTATATTCTAAATCTATAACTGTATTAGATGGATATGTAGAAGATAGAATAAGAAATGATGCAGTATATGGAGCTTTTATTGATGGAAATTTATGTGGCTTTATTGGCTATCATAAAGAAGGCTCAATAGGTATGCTTGAGGTATTACCTGAATATAGGGGAAGGGGTATAGCTTTAAGACTTCAGGCTGTAGCTACAAACGAAAGAATAAAGTCTGGAGCTTATGCTTATGGACAAGTTATAGAAGATAACATTAAGTCTTTAAATTTACAGAAGAAATTAGGTTATGAAATATCAGAAGATAAAGTATACTGGTTAATTAAATAGTTATAGGGGGAATATAAGTGTTTGAAGATATTAATAGAGAACTGAGAGAATGTAAGGATAATATTTTATTAAAGGAAACCTTAGAAGAAAAATTAGTTACTTTAGAAGATACTTACTATAAAAATAATAAGGTCTTAGAAAGGTTAGAAGAAAAGCTGAATAAAGAATTTAAGGATGTAGAGAAATTTAATAAAATATCAGTTGTTAATATAATAAGTACTATATTTAATTTTAGGGAAGAAAAGTTGTACAAGGAAGAGCAAGAATATCTAGAGGCAAAGTTAAGATACGAAGAATATAGAGTTACTGTTGAAGAGTTAAAGAATGATTTAGAAACTACAAAAAGTAGAATTGAATCTATTAGTAATTATGAGGAAAGATATGATGAACTTATTCAGGAAAAGTCAGAGCTATTAAAGGGGCTAGACTTAAATAAGAGGTTAGAACTTGAAGAAATAGAAGATTCAATAAACAGATATGTAAAAGAAGGTATAGAGATAAAGGAAGCAATAGATGAAGCTATTAATTGTGATTTTACAGTTAATTCTGCATTAAAATATCTTAATGATGCATCAGGGTTGGCAACATGGGACGTATTAGGTGGAGGAGCTGTTACATCTATTATGAAACATGATGCTGTTAACTCAGCTAAAAAAGAAATAGAGAGATTGGGTTATGCTATAACAAAGCTAGAAAAAGAGCTAAGTGATATTAACATGATAAGCATATCAGGAAATTTTAATAATATAGAATCAAGTTATTTGGTAGATGTATTCTTTGATAATATATTTACAGATATAAGTGTAAGTAACAAAATAGATTCATCTTTAGGTAGCGTGAGAAATGTAAAAGATAAGTTGGATAGATGTAAAGAAGAATTATATGAAAAAGAGAAAAGTAATAATGAAGAGCTTATTAAGCTTAGAGAAAAGTATAAAGAATTAGTAGAAAGTTATATATAAGTTTAAGTATCAGAAAGAGAGAAGTTTTTAAATTTCTCTCTTTTTCTTATCTTTAGTATGAAGGGAATAGATATTTATTTTTCTGTGACTTGGAGCTTGCGACGGAACAAGCAAAATAAATATCTATTTTACCTTTTTGTTTTGTTAATAAATTGGTAATTAAATTCTTTGATAAGTAATAGCTTATATAAAAATAACCTTAAATTATTAATAGATTTAAAATACATATATTGTAAAATAAAGCAAAAATAGTATAATTATAGAAAAGAAAAATAAATATGTACTAGCGTAATTGCTATTCATCATTAAAAATTATCATTACTTAATTTAAGTAATGTTTATATATATAAATATTATTAATGGGGAGGTAATTATGAGGGGGAAAAACAAGAAGTTCTTATCATTACTTACGGCTATTGCATTAGGAACTACTATGATTCTTGGTAATGGAGTTAAGATTAGTGCTAAAGAAGATTTAGCATCAAAACTTAAGTCTGAGTTATTAAAGCAGATGAAAGAATCACAAGGAGAACTTTCAGAGCATAGCAAAGGCCAAAGTGAATTTGGAAAAGACTTTGATGAGAATGGCAATAAGCTAGACGAAAATGAGGAGATTAGAGTTATAGTTCAGCTAAAAGATTCACCTGCTATTATTTCAGAATCTAACGGTTATAATTCTAATGTGAAAACTAAGGAAAACACAGTTAAGGGTGCTCAACAAAGTGTGATAAAGAAGGTAGAAGCAATAACAGGAACAAAGGTGAAAAGAAGCTTTGGATATTTAGTTAATGGTTTCTCAATAAGTACTACAAGAAAAAATATAAATAAAATTAGAGCCATATCAGAAGTTAAGTCTGTAACTGAGGTTAGAAAATATTATCCAACCATGGCATATGCAGATGAGATAACAGGAGCTACTAGTGTATGGAGTGAATTAGGTTATAAGGGTGAAGGAATGGTAGTGTCCATAATTGATAGTGGTATTGATTATAGGCATAAGGACTTAAAGATTACAAATAATGATGTTAAGTTAACACAAAGTAATATGAATGCTGCTATTGAACAATTTGATTACGGTAAGTACTTTACCAATAAGGTTCCATATGGATATAACTATGCAGATGGAAATAATGACATTATTGATGTTGGAGCTGCAGGGGAACATGGTATGCATGTAGCTGGAATCGTGGGAGCCAACGGATCTTCAGATGAGGTAGAAGGATTAATGGGTGTTAAGGGGGTTGCCCCAGAGGCACAACTTCTAGCAATGAAGGTATTTTCTAATAATCCTGAAATAAAAGGAGCATATGATGATGATATAATTGCTGCTATTGAAGACTCTGTTAAATTAGGAGCAGATGTAATTAACATGAGCTTAGGATCAGATGCAGGTTTTAGTGATCCTGATGATCCACAAGAAGTGGCTATAAAGAATGCTACAGATAAGGGCGTTTTATGTGTAATATCAGCTGGTAATGCACAAGTATCTACAAGTTCAAGCTCATGGGAACAACCTCATAACTTATTTGGAACTATTGATACAGGTTTAATAGGTTCTCCATCAACAGCTTCTGATGCTTTATCAGTTGCATCCATGGAAAATACATCAGCAATAGGGCCAGCATTAACTTACACAACAACAGGTAATGCTACTGGAAAAGTTCAATATTCAAAGGTAAGTGGATCTAATTACGATTCTCTATCAAATAACCATGAATTAGTTTATTGTGGTATAGGTAGCGAAAGTGACTGTACAAATGCAGATGGTAAGATAGCTTTAATTATTAGAGGAGATATAAGCTTTACAGAAAAATATAATAATGCTATAAACGCAGGTGCTTCGGCAGTTATTATATATAACCATGCAGATGGTGGAAATGAAACCATCTCTATGGCAGTTGATAATGTTATAGCTGATAAACCTATATTTAGTGTAGGATATTCAGATGGTGAAAGGCTAAGATCTCTAATAACATCAGGGGATAGTACAATAAAGTTTGAGCAAGGTGGAGCATTATCAAGCGAAAATATAGATAAGGGTGATATGTCTCAATTTACTTCATGGGGTCCAACACCAAGCCTAGAATTTAAGCCTGAAATAACTGCACCAGGTGGAGATATTTATTCTCTTGCAAATAATGATAATTATCAAAGTATGAGTGGTACATCTATGGCTGCACCACACACTTCAGGTGCTCAAGCATTAATTATGCAAGGCATTAAAGCTAATGGATTAAACCTATCAGAAAGAGATTTAGTTACATTTGCAAAGAATACTGCAATGAATACATCAGTTCCTATGACTGACAAGTATGGAAATGGAGTAACTCCTTATTCTCCAAGAAGACAAGGAGCTGGGCTTTTACAAATAAGAAATGCAATAAATAACAAGGTAATGGTTACTAATTCTGATGGACAAGCATCTGTAGCCTTAAAGGAAATTGGAAATAGCACAAGCTTTACCTTAACTTTAAAGAATTATGGAAGTGAAGAAATAACTTATTCTATTCCAGAAGTTAAGGTATATAGTGAGGTAACTGATCAAGCTGGATATATTCATGAAGTTGAACTTGAAGGTGCTTCAATAAATTTTGATAAGTCATCAGTAACAGTACCAGCTAATGGAACTGCTACAGTAACTTGTACTTTAAATCTTTCATCAGCTGTTACAGCACAAAAGTTTGTTGAAGGATTTGTAAAATTTGTAGGTAATGAAAATACACCTTCTTTAGTAATGCCATTTATGGGCTTCTATGGAGATTGGTCTGCTGAAAAAATAGTAGATGATCCTGAATACACTGATGGATCAACTTCTAGTATTACTGCAGAAACAGCTTTAATTGGAGTTTCTGGTGAAAGTTTATCTTATATTGGAGCAGTTAATAATGGACAATATACAGTATTTGATAAGAGTAAGATGGCCTTCTCTCCTAATAATGATGGTACTTTAGATGAAGTAATGCCATATTTATATATGCTTAGAAATTCTAAAGAACTTAAGATTCAAGTTTTAGATGAAAATGGAGATGTTTTATCTGAAATATATAAAGAAAATAATGTTAGGAAGAATATTCTTGAAGAATATATTAATGGAACTAGTGGTCCTAAGCTAGTTAGTGAAGGAGCTTGGGATGGAACACTATATAATATGAATACTGGTAGATATGAAAATGCTGAAGACGGTAATTATTATATTAGAGTAGTTAATAAAGTTGATTTACCAAATGCAACTCCTCAAAACTTAGATATGCCAATTATGGTAGATACAGTTGCTCCAGAAATAGATATTCTTGGAGTTGAGAGTATTGCAAGTGATAATAATAGTGTTAACTATGTTTTAAAATGGAAGTCTAATGATGAAGCCTCAGGATTAAGTGATATCTTTGTAGTTATGATTGGAGATAAAATGCTTGTATTATCTGAAGATAATATAAGTAAAGATTCTAATGGTAATTACTATGCTATAATTCCTTTTGCAATTGAAACTACTAATGATATAGTAGTTGCTACAATGGATAATGCAGGTAATTTTGGATTAGATCAAAAGGTTATCTCAAATGTTACAAATGCAGATGTTAAATTTACTAATATATCTAATGGCATGATTATTTCAGCAGATATGTTAGCTGATGGTAAGTATAATGTAACTGGTTTAGCTAATGATTCAGTGGGAGTTTTAAAGATAAATGGTGAAGATGTAGAAATAGAAAATAATAGATTTAATTACCCATTGCCAGTAGTTGAGGGAGTTAATGAAGTAAGTCTATATGCAGAAGATAGGGACGGAAATACTATAGTTAGAACAAGTATACTAGTATTATTAGATACTATTGCACCAGTTCTTTCTGTTACACCTGATATAGGAACTGTATCACCTTACTATACAACTACAGAAGATTCTATAAATCTTCAGGTATCAGTTTCTGAAATAAATGAGTTTACTGGGAATTATGTTGAGGCATACCTAGGAGTTAATAGTGAAGATTTACAACCTATATCCTTAGATGCAAATGGAAAAGGAAGCGTAGAAGTGAACCTTACAGATGGATTAAATGGTATATCCATAATAGCAGCAGATGCAGCTGGAAATATATCTTATAAAGATATGGTTATTTCTAGGTATAGTGAAGATAATAATTTATCAGTTGAATTCTATAATTTAGAAGCACTTAATATTATTTCAGCTCAATTAACAGAAAATGATTTTTATACAATTGAAGGTAAGTTAAGCAATAAACCTGGAGTCTTTAAGATTTCTGGAGAAGATGTAACTGTAAAGAATGATTTAACATTTGAATTTAAGCAAAAACTAGAACAAGGCACAAATAGGATTAATGTTTATTTGGAAGATAAGGACGGAAAAGTTATTGTTAATAAGAACTATAAAGTTCTTTATGATTCAAAAGCACCATCAGTATCATTTGATTTAAATGTTAGAGATGATAATAAAGTTTACACTAACAATGAAAATTTCACTTTAAAAGGAAATGTTACAGATAATCTACATGGATATTCCCTATATATAAATGGTGAAGCAGTATTAACTTTAGATCAAATGTTTGTAGAGGGAGAAGATAAATTACAAAGAGAGTTCTCTAAGAACATAAAATTACAACAAGGTGTTAATAATGTATTAGTTGAAGCTGTTGATATGATGGGAAATAGTGTTGCTGAATATATTCCTGTTATTTTAGATAAGGAAGCTCCAGTAAAGCCTTCTATAAACTTAAGCACTACAGAATTAACTAATAAACCTGTTAATGTAACAATTAGTTCTAATGAAATTCAAATTGATAAGATTGAATACAGTTTTGATGGAGAAAATTATACTGAATATAACGGACAATTCTCAGTAGGTATATCTTCTAAGGTATATGCAAGAGTAACTGATTATGCAGGTAATGTGAGTGAAGTTGCATTAGCTGAGGTTAAGATAGATACTGAAGCTCCACAAGTAAACATTACAAATATAGGTGAAGGACAAGAATTCACAGAATCAGTAATACCTAATGTTGTTTGTAATGATGAAGAAGCTACAATTACTCTTTTATTAAATGGAAATTCATATGGTGGAGAGGAAATTACAGCTGAAGGAGAATATACTTTAGAGGCTTATGCTACAGATAAGGCTGGAAATAAATCTTTAGTTGTTACAAGACACTTTAAGATTATTTCAGATTCTGGTGTAATAACACCACCTAGTGGAGGAGATACAGAGAATCCAGGTAAGCCTGGAGATTCAATAAAACCTGGTGATACAAATAATAATGGTGGAACTACAAGTAATACTCAAGGAACACCATCAAAAACTGGGGACAGTAATTCAATGACAGTGGTAATAGTACTTGTTGCTTTAATGCTATGCTCTGGAGTAACAGTAGTAGTTCTTAAAAAAAGAAAAAATGCAAAATAAGGGAAACTGCCTAAGGGCAGTTTCTTTTTGTGAAAAGCGATAGAAGGTACAGGGTTAAGATACTAGGTAAAAAGGTAAGGAGGTAAAAGATAAGAAGGCACTAGGTAAAAAGAGTGTTTAATTAGTTAATATAGATAAACCAGGTAATTAAGATAAAATAGATGAACTTATGCAATCCCATAGGATTGTATTCCTATGCATAATTCAGATCATTAAAAGGTTATAATTACCTAACTATGAGCGAGAGTAATTAATGATGGTAAATTATTTTGCAATTTCTAGTTTACTTTTATAAAATATTATAATTAAGATATAATCTACTATGTTATAGGAGTGAGAACTATATGAAGGAAAATATATTAGTTATAGAAGATGACGAAAGTATAAATAATTTGATTTATAAGATTTTAATTAAGCAAGGATATAATGTTAGACAAGCCTTTTCAGGAACAGAAGGAAAGATGCTTTTAAATATGTATAATTTTCAGTTAGTATTATTAGACTTAATGCTTCCTGGAATGACTGGGGAAGAAATAATTGGGAATATTAGAGAAACTAAAAATATGCCTATAATAGTTATTTCAGCTAAAACAGCCTTAGATGATAAAGTAAATGTTCTAAAAATGGGGGCAGATGATTTTGTATCTAAACCATTTGATATCAAAGAAATATTAGCTAGGGTTGAAGCGCAGCTTAGAAGATACACTAAGTTTTCTATAGGAGAAAATTCTAAAAAAGTGCTTAAGTATAAAGAGTTGGTATTGGATAAAGAGCAAATAGAAGTTAGAGTTAAGAATGAAAGAATTACTCTAACAGGGAAAGAGTTTTCTATATTGGAGTTGCTAATGAGTAATCCTAAAAAAGTATTTACTAGAGAGAATTTGTTTGAGCATGTGTGGAATGATGATTTTTTTGGAGATGATAACACGGTTAATGTTCATGTGAGTAATTTACGTTCAAAAATTAGTAGTATTGATAAAGATAATGAGTACATCAAAACTGTATGGGGAATAGGATTTAAATTAGCTGATTAACTTAATACTTTCTTAATGTTTTCTTTAAGATATCTTGTTTTATTGATTTTACAATAGGAATTGTAAGAGAGCTCTTAAAGAGAAAATATAGAGGAAGGGATGATAAATATGAAAGAAAATGTACTTGTTACAAGAAATTTAAGTAAGAAGTATGGAGATAAATATGTAGTAGATAAAGTTAATCTAACAGTTAATAAAGGTGATATATATGGACTAATTGGAAAAAATGGTGCTGGTAAAACTACAATAATCAGAATGGCATTATCTTTAGCCAATATTACAGATGGTGAAGTGGAGTTGTTTGGGAAGACTTCGGAAAAGGACAGGATAAAAGTACATTCGAAAATAGGATGTCTTGTAGAATCACCATGTTTTTACCCATATTTATCTGCAAAAGAAAATTTAGAGTATTATAGGATTCAAAGAGGAATAGTAGGAAAAGAATGTGTTGATGAAGCATTAAAACTTGTAGGCCTAGAAGATGTAGGAAAGAAGAAATTTAAAGGTTTTTCACTTGGGATGAAGCAGAGATTAGGAATTGCACTAGCCATTATGGGAAACCCAGATTTATTAATATTAGATGAGCCTATTAATGGATTAGATCCTATGGGGATTAAAGAAATAAGACAACTTTTAATAAACTTAAATAGGGTTAAAAATATTACTATTTTAATATCTAGTCATATATTAGGAGAACTTTCTCAACTTGCTACTTGCTATGGATTTATTAATGATGGGAAATTAGTAGAAGAGATATCAGCAGAGAAATTAGCAGAAAAATGTAAGCACTGTTTAGCGATTAAGGTAGATAATGCTGAAAAAGCAGCAATAATATTAGAGGAAAAATTAAATTGTAATAAATATGAGGTTTTAAATAATAACTTAATTAATGTTTATGAATATTTAGAAGAGCCATTTATAGTTAACAAAGAGCTACTTAATGGAGGGGTTATGGTGTCCTCTTTAGATAAGGTGGGAAGTAGTTTAGAGGATTATTTCATCAACCTAATAGGGGGCGAAAAAAATGGTAAAGTTAATTAAAGCAGATATTTATAGATATTTAAGAAGTCCATTTATGTATAGTGTATGTGGAGCTTTAGTTGTAGGTATAACTTTGGTTATGTTGTCCGCCAAGGGGACTCTAAATATAAATATAGTAGAGTTAAGAGGAATAACAAGAGTTGAAATGATAAACTTGATTTGCGATTTTAACGCTTTTACATTCTTTTTCTATTTAATGATGATATTTGGAGTGGTTTTAGTAGAAGAATATGGGAATAGAAGTTTGAAAAATTTAATTTCTTCTAGCGTATCAAGAACTAAGATATTCTTTAGTAAGTTTATAGTACAAGTTATTCTTGCATATATAGTAGCAACTATTTGTATGATAATTTTTCTATTATTACTTAGTTTATTAGAACCAGGAGAGGGTTACAATAAAGAACTTATTATAGAGTTTATTAAAAGGTTTTATATAAGCACAATTCCGTATATAGGAGGGATTTCTATAGTAAACTTTTTAGGAGTTATTTTTAAAAAGCAATCTATAGTATGTATAATATACTATTTTATATTGATGCAAATTTCTAATGTGATTTATATTATTGAAAGAACAGTATGGAGTGGTATAGGAAAAGTTCAATGGATATTTTTATCTACCCAAGTTGGAGATATATCAACATTATTTTCAGGTTGGGGAGAGTTACCTAAAGTATTTACAGTAAGTTTATGCTATATAATCTTGTTTACCGCGGCTTCTGTTAGTATCTATAAGAAACAAGAAGCTTAAGAGGGGGAAGGGGTATGTTAAACATAGTAAAATCAGAACTGTACAAATTTATTCATAGACCGTATATCTATGTTTTTAATGGTGTGTTATTAGGAATAACATTTTTGGTATTTGCATTATTTATATTTGAAGGAAGTACTACGAAACTATATGTAATAGAGAAAGTTTCAAACTTAGGAATAGAAGCAGCTCTTTTTATGTTAGCATTCTTGGGAGTGCTTTTTGGTGAAGAGTTTAAGTATGGAACAATAAAGAATACAGTAACTTCAAATGTATCTCGAGGTAAGATATATATAGCTAAATTTATTGGTCAAGGTATTATGGGAACTATAACATTTATATTAATAGTTTTAGCTTTAATCATAGGGATGTGTTTTTTAGAAGGTGGAGAAGGTTATACAAGCGATATTTTTAGAAGCTTTATTATAAGGATATTATGTGTATACCCAATTTTTATTGGGAGCCTTGCAATCGCAAACTTTTGGGTTGTATTATTAAAAATAGATAGTATGGCGCCAGCAATGTATATTTTTTCTTTGGCTTTATCAGAAGGCATTATAGCTAATTTAGGTAGAAGGGCGTGGAGCGGAGTAAGTATATTAAGGAGATGGCTTATAATTCCACAAGCATATATAGTTGGTAATTTTAATGCTACAAATGATATGATGATTCATGTTTTATGGGTTGGAATTTTTACAGTTATATTTTTTACTACCATATCATTATTGATTTTTAGGAGAAGAGAAGTTTAATAAAAGGAAGGTGAGTGTAGTGCAAAATTTAATAATAAGTATATTACTAGTATTTCTTTGTATTACAATTACCTTACTTATTTTAAGACGTAGGGAGATTGAAAAATTAACTGAAAAGTTAAGAGAAATAAATGATAGTGAGACCAATGAAGAGCTTAGAATGGGATATCCTAATAGTAAGATAGAAGATTTAATAGAAGAAATAAATAAATCTTTAAAGATTAATAAGAAAATAACTGAAGAATATAAAAAGAAGGATATAGAACTAAGGCAATCTATTGCAAATATATCTCATGATCTAAGAACTCCATTAACATCTATAATAGGTTATATCCAATTAATTCAGGATGAGGATATAACTAAGAAGGAGAAAAAACAATATATATCTATTCTAGAATCAAGGTCTAACAATTTAAAAGAATTAATATCTAGTTTTTATGACTTATCAAGATTGCAAGCAGATGAATATGTTATTGATTGTGAATGGGTTAGTTTAAGTAATATTTTATGTGACCATATAGCTTCATTCTATAGTGAATTTATTAGCAAGGGATTAGAGCCAAAGATTGATATTGAAGAGAATATCCCGTTAGTATACGGTGACAAAAAAGCTATAAATCGAATTTTTACTAATCTAATTCAAAATGCATTAAAGCATGCAGAAGGAGATTTATCAATTGAGTTAAAGAAAGAAAAAAATGGAGTGTTAATAGTTTTTTGTAATGATGCAAGTAGTTTGAAAAAGGATGATGCATCAAGGATTTTTGAACGATTTTTTACTGGGGATAGAATGAGAACAGGACAAAATACAGGATTAGGTCTTGCAATAACTAAGGTTTTGGTAGAGAAGCAAGGACAAAAGATTTGGGCGGAAAAAGAAGATAATAAGCTATATATAAAATTAAAATGGAAACAATTTAAACAAAGAAGCTATTATTGATAGCTTCTTTTTGTGGGTTTAATTAGTTAATATAAATAAACGAGATAATTAAGATAAAATAGATTAGGAAACATTATAGTGAGCAAGAACTTAAGAATAAATAAAGTTAAATTTAGGAAAAATAAATTTTGTGATACTTATTTGTATGGCCGTATTTCTCGTTGTATACTTTATTCTAAGTGAAATTTGCATTGGGAATTTCGTAGCTTTTATACCAACAGGGTTTTGGGGAATTGCTCATATTTTAGTCACATATAAAAGTTTTGTTAGAAATAAAATTTAATAATAAAAAATAATTTTATAGAGATTAATTGGGGGTATAATATGAAGAATTTAGGTACGGTAACATTAGAAACTAATCGATTGATTTTAAGAAAATTTAACATAGATGATGGAGAAGTTATGTTTCATAATTGGGCAAGTGATAATGAGGTTACTAAGTATTTGATGTGGCCTGCCCATAAGAGTTTAGATATATCTAAAGAATATATAAAGTCTTTAATAAGTAATTATAGTGATCCCAGAACCTATGATTGGGGGATAGAGCTAAAAGAAATTGGTCAGGTAATTGGTTCAATTGGGGTAGTTAGATTGAATGAAGAAGTAGGAAGTGCTCATATAGGATATTGTATTGGAAGACGTTGGTGGAATAAAGGAATTACTTCTGAAGCCTTTTTAGCAGTTATAAAATTTTTAATTGAAGAGGTTGGAATAAATAGAATAGAGTCAAGACATGATCCGAGGAATACAAATTCTGGCAAGGTTATGGAGAAGTGCGGTTTAAAGTATGAAGGGACTCTTAGACAATCCGATATAAATAATCAGGGGATTTGTGATGCAGCATGGTATTCCTTATTGAAAGAAGATTATAAAATGACATAGGAAAATATAAAATCACAGATAATAGTTTTATAATTTCCTTACCTTTAGTAGAAAGGGAATAGATATTTATTTTTCTGTGACTTAGAGATTGCGACGGAACAAGAAAAATAAATATCCACTCCACTTTTTTAAGCACTTAAATCTTCATCTTTTATTACAATATGTTTTAATTTAACTAATCCAATAAGTAATAAGGCAATAGAAGTTAAGGCAAAAAGGATTAGTGGTTTTGAGTTATAGAAAATTAATATTATATTATTGTAAGCATAATCTATTGTCTTGCACTCTACAACTTCATAGACTTGAGAGATTCCTCTAGTTGATATTTTGTCTACAGTATCATTTGGAGTGTGGATATTGGTGGTATTAGAATGAGATAATGTTAATGAGTCAAAGCCATCGTTACAGAAACTAGCATGATCACTTGAATCTTGATAAGTAACCTTATTTTCAATATCAAAGTTATTACATATTTCAATTAAGCTATCTATTAAAGGAGTAGTTTTATCAAGGTTAGATGCACTACTCATCATAGTTATTGGATAATCTTCACATCCTACCATATCAAAATTGATTATTTCTGCACCACTTAATTCATACTTATATTTATCTGCAAAAGCCTTAGAACCAAGTAGACCAAATTCTTCTGCATTTAAAGCAACAAATATAATATCACGTTCAGGAAGTCTTAAAGTGGAAAAGGTTTTTGCTAGTTCAAATAAAAAAGCTGTACCTGATGCATTATCTAAAGCTCCAGAATAAACTGTTCCTAAACTATCGGCACCTAAATGGTCAAAGTGTGCAGTAAATACTAAAGGAGGTAGGTCTTTCGAGGTGCCTTCTATCATACCACAAACGTTGTATATAGTTTTTTCTTCAACCTTATATGGCAAACTTACATCTAAGGTATATCCCATTCTTATACCATCTAGTATTGCGTTAAAAGTATCAATATTTATCTCTATAACAAAAGAATATGGAGCCTCATTCCAAAAAGAGCTTCTAAAGGAGGATTCTTTATTTAAGTTAGAGGTAAAAAAGTATGTTTCATTATTTTTATGAAATGCAAATCCGCTTTTATAGATGTCATACTTATCATTCTTTGTAAATTGAATAGAGGTTGTTTTGAAATTAAGCATGTCCTCTTTGAATTCATCACCCAATTTAAATTCTTGCACAACAGATTCACCTGCCAACAATTTAAGAGTAGGGGTACCTCCTGTGAAAATAGGAGCATTTACATTAAAGCTTTGTTTATATTCATTATTTAAAGGTTTAAGATTAAGTTCTTTAAATAGTCCTTCTATTTCATTTGCAACTCTTTCATTTTCAGAACTTCCAGAAAGTCTTCCTTTAAGTTCTTCTGAAGAAAGATATTCTATATTTTTTTTAACATTTGAAGGATTGAAGTTGTAGTAACTACTTTTGAAAAATATACAAACTATGAGTCCAGTTAAGGAAAGTAAGGTGGCAATGCTGTAAATAATTTTTTTCATAATAAAACCCCGAATTAATAGTTATTCATTTAATACTATTAATTCAGGGGCAATATTATGATTATGTTAGTCGTACGCCAATTTCCTTCAATAATAGTGATATCAAGGGTTACAGGGATTATTAAATATTTTTTACCCCTCTTTTTACCCCTTATAGGATTTTTTAAGGTGTTTAGATGTGTTTTTTATGATATGAATTTAAGAATTTACCCTCTCATTGATAGGTATAAATCATTTAATTTATCGACTGCTTTCTTCTTGGTATGCTCCAGTACATGAGTATATGTGTCTAAAGTTATTGAAATATTACTATGACCTAACATGGTTTGCACAACCTTAGGGCTTTCTCCCAACTCGAATAATCTAGTAGCATATGTATGCCTCAAATCGTGGAATTTCCTATCTTGGATATTGTTATCTTTAAGTATCTTTTTAAATTTCTTTAGTACATTAGTCTTTGCTAAATGCTTGTTTCTTGGGCTTAAAAAGACAAACGTGTTATTGGTTACCTTTATACCTAATTTAAATAGGTCTTTAGTCTGCTTAAGTTTATATTGCTTTAATTCGTTTTTAAATAGGACTGGTATATCAATATTTCTTATAGAGCTTTTAGTCTTAGGCGTTTGAACTACTATACTAGATTCGCCCCTTCCCTCTTCTGAAACCTCACAAACCCTCTTCATATTCTTAGTAACAGAGATATATCCCTCTTCAAAATTAATATCTCCCCATTTAAGGGCAAATAATTCTCCTTGCCTCATACCAGTATTAAGAGCAGTTAAGAATAACATTTCAAGCTCATGACCTTTAATTGCCTTAATGAATTGCTTTTGCTCTTCTAGTGTAAATGGATTTATCTTCTCTTCCTTATCTGCTGATACAGAATTATCCTTAGGGAATACTATTGAGCTAGTGAAGTCCTTTATAATAAGATTATTATTGTAAGCATATCTTATACATGGAGCTATTAGCTTGTGAATGTTTCTTAACTTGCTAATGCTCTTATGTTTTTTATAAATCTTGTTGTAAAAGCTTTGAATATCTTTAGATGTAATATCAGTTAATTTGATTTTGGATAAGCTGCTATCCTTTAAATATATTCTGTAGGTACTTTCGTATCTCTCTTTACTAGAAGGCTTTAAGTCGATAAATTTAACATTGAAAAGCCATTTCTCCAGGAAGTCACCAAAGTAATCTTTATTAGAAGTGATTCCATGCTCTAGCTCTTTAGTTTTTATTGCTATCTTCTCTTTTAACTCTTTTACAGTTTTAGCGTATATATCTTTTGGGGAATTTAGGTTCTTATGTCTTAATCTATAAAAGTAATATTCTTGACCATTTACCATTTTCTTTTTAAAAGTTGTTTTTGCCAATTTTAATACCTCCTTTTTTATTTTTTTATTTTACTAACCAAATTACTTGTCTCCTGTCTCCTTTCTCGTAAAGCCTTGATATTACAAGGGTTGAGGGAGACTTTTAGGGGAGACAACTTTTTTGTCTCCTTGTCTCCTTTTTTATAAAATAGTGAGATTTCAACCTATTAAAATACATATTAACCAATTATATACTTGTAAATAAATCTCAAAATTGTAAACTGAGAAAATCGTTTTTACTTATTTTCAATAGTACCTTTAAGTTCGTAAAGTTCAAATTTCAAATATCTACCTAGATTATTAAGTATATTTTCTATCTGGTCATCTGTTGCTAGTTTTAATATTTGCATTTCATCATCAAGTGAAGCATATATACCTATATCTATCATAGCATCTGCTGCATTCTGGTTTATATCTTCTATTTTTTTATTTAATCCTTCAATTAAAGTTTCTCTTGGTATTTTTGATATTCTTTCTTTGGTTTTGTGGTCAGTTAGGTCGTAAACCTTAGTCTCTGTATCTAATAAATAACCTGTAGATACTCCAAGAACGTCTGCAATTTTATTTAGAACTTTCATATTAGAGCCTCTTTGTCCTTGTTCGTAATTTGCAACAGTATAGATTGATACGTTTAATTTTTTGGCGAACTCTTCACGAGTAAGATTTTGAGATTCTCTAATTAATTTTATTCTTTTACCTATTTCTTTTTGGTTCAAAATTTATCACCTCTTAACATAGTATAACACAATTTTGAGTGAGTTAAGCATAAAATAGTAAAAAATAATAAAAATTTTGTGTTGACATAACTCTAAAATGACTGTATGATATGAATATAGACAGTCAAAAACGACTGAAAAACAAATCGAACTTATCTGTTCTTGATAGGTTAAAAAATAATCATAGGAGGAAAGAAGTCATGTCTGATAATCAAATATTATTAAGCCCAACAAAGGCTAGAGAGCTATTGGGTGTTGGTAGAAATGAAATATATAAACTATGTAATACAAAAGGATTCCCTGCATTTAAAATCGGGAATAAGCATTACATAAATAAAGATAAACTTCAAGAATGGGCTGATAGACAATGCAAGTAATAAAGTAGGTGAATAATGCTTGAAGAAAATTAAATTTGAACTAAGCGAACTGGAAACTTGTTTTATTTCCTTGGCTCATATGTTTTCAAATGCACAAGCTAGAGAAGAATACAAGTTGATACAGTTAGATGTGAAAATTGAATACCCAAGTAATGAGCTTGATATAATTTCAAGTATTGTCACAAATTATTCTAATGATGAAAATATGCTGACAAATTTTGGAATTGTTAAGGAGCTAAGGGAGATTGAAAAATATTCAGAGATAGTGGACTATGCTCATAGCGATATTAGTGGCGTGTATTATAAGGCGTTTATTGATAGGATAAAAGGCAATATAGATAAATGTAATGATATGTCACTGATAGAGTATGAAGATAGTAAACAAGCCTTTATATCGTATATAAGTGGTAATTTAAAGGCTTTGATTAATTCAAACAATGAATACAAGTTTACTAAATGGAATGGTAAAGCGTGGGTAATGCTCACAGATGAAGAAAGTAAAATTATCTACAATGATTTTATTAAACAATGTGAGATTGAATTGAAAAAGATAATGCCAACTTTGGAGAAATCTGATTATTCCAGGATGATTAAAAAGGTTAGAGGCTGGGACAATAAAAATCGTGTAAACGAGGCTTTGGATAAGCTGAAACGTGATAAGGCTCACATAATAAATCTTAAATATCATAATAAGAAGGAAAATGTCCTTTGCTCTAAAAATGGTATGCTTATTGACTTAAATACTGGAGAAATTAAGCCGTCTCAAAGAAATGATATGATACTCAACACTTCTAAATACAACCTTGTAGATAGAGGGGAATCAATAAAATTTGTCAATGAAAAATTAAAGCTATATCAAGATGTATTGGGAGAAGAAAGATTAAATTTCATATTAGATTTGATAGCTTATAAAATGCTCGGTAAAAATCTTCAATTAGCAATATTTATGATAGGAGCAGGAGCAACAGGAAAAAGTACCTTTAAAAATATTATAAAAGATTTATTTGAGGATAATATAACCAATGTACCTTATGAATATTTCACATTGAGCCATAGGGGAAATGATGATAAATCAAGAGATGATTTACTGGTATCTTTAAACAATAAGTTGTGGGGCGTATCTAGTGAAGGTGAAGAGGATTATATAATCAGCCAAGCTAAGTTTAAAACGATACTGTCAAATTCAACTGAAATGGCAAGACCAACAAGAGGAAATTTGATAGAGGTTAATTTGCAAAAGCTAGACTTGTTAATAGATACGAATACTATTCCTAAGTTTGCGAGTTTTGATGATGCAGTAAATAGAAGATTGTTATTTGTAAGGTTTATGAATAAGATTCCACTTGAAAAAAGGAACTCTAATTTCTATAGAGAAGAGATAAAGCCTAATTTTGATTATGTATTCTCATTCTTTATATATAGAGCTATTGAAATGCTTGGTAAAGACTTAATTATCCCTAAATGCATCAAAGAAGATACGGTTCACAATGTGAAGGAAATGGATTCATTATTGAAATTTTCAATAGAGGTTATTGCTCCAGTAGATGGATTTATGATTGATTGTGAAGAAGTTGAAAAGGCATATATGAAATTATGCAATGATGAGGATCTATTAAACATAATACCAGAAAGTATTATCGGAACTGCAAAAGGATATAATTTTTTAGTCAATAAATTAAAAGACTTAAAAGGCTATGAAAATGTATATAGAGATAGGGTTCGTGATGGCTCTAGGTACAAGAAGAAATATGTTATTAAGGGAATTGCCTTTATAGAGGAAGATAATTCAGTTTTTGATGATGTGGAACAACAAAATTTAATTAAGTAAAAGGGGGTGATGATATGAAGGCTATGACGGTAAGAGAGTTTATCATATTAGAGTTCGTAAAGGAACATTTCGACATGGATTGTATAGAAGTTAAAGCTTTGGGTGGTGATGAAGTTTTAGTCACTGATTTTGATGGTGCATCAATGATGTTTGGATATGACCCTCAAAAGGGTGTTATAGAAATTGAGTAAAAAAAAGGGCAGTAATCAAATAGATTACCACTCACAACTCACAATTGTAGTGTACTCTATTTGGTTGCTCCTGTAAAGAGGGAGAGAGTGGAAAATGTCATTTAAAATGTTTGAATATTATGTAATTTTATCTTTAGAAAAAGGAATTGAACCGACTTGGAACGGCTTGAAAGAATTTAGAAATAAGAATAAGGGGTGCATTTGATAATGAAATATAGTATTGAAAACGCAACAAAAGAAGATATTGAGATATTGGCTAAATATGATGCAACTTTTGAAGAGCTTATAAGTGCAAGAAATTTTTTAGAACGAATAGAAAATGAAGTATTCACAAGTAATAATGAAATGTGGAACAAGGTGAATTTGGTTTTATATGCTTATAAATTGGGTCAAATGCAAGGTAAGAGAGAGGAAAGAACAAGAAGAAAAACATTTATAAGGAGGTAGCATGGTTCAATTATTCAAATATAAAGATTCAGAAATTGAAGAAATATTAAAGAGCATAGTAATCCTAATTGATACTAGAGAGCAAGAAAACTCTCATATTAAAGATTACTTTGATAAGAAGAAAATATCATATAAAGTTCAGAAGTTAGACTGTGGAGATTATAGCTTTTACATACCTAAAAATGAGGAATTGGGAATATCAAGGGAATTATTCTTTAATGATATAGTTTGCATAGAGCGTAAAGGTTCATTAGAGGAATTAAGTGGCAATTTTACAAAAGATAGAGCTAGGATTGAAGAAGAATTATCAAGGAAAAGAGGACGCTTATATTTAATGATTGAAGGGGCTACCTATGAGGATATCTTAAAGCATAATTACAATACAAAATATAATCCTAAGAGCTTTATAGCGACATTAAAGACTTTTGAGGCTAGATATGACATAAATACCTCCTTCATTAGCAAAATGGGGGCAGGGAATTATATATATTACACATTTATCTATTACTTGCGAGAGTATTTCAAGTATGGATTAAGAAATTAGAAAGGAGAATTTAAAATGGAAGAAAATCAAGAAATTGACTACAAGGCAGAGTATGAAAAAATGACTGCTGAAAAAGAAAGAGAGGAGGTTGTGAGTAATTTTAAGAAGTCTATGGGTGAAGAAGGTTACGAGTTTGATGAAGAAATCTTTTCAACTAATTGTTCCAAGTATGATAATGAGGCGTTAAAAAACTTTAGCGAAATGTTTAAAACATTGAAACCACGCTCAAATCGTGGATTTAAAATTGGGGCTACTCAGCCAAGAGAAGAACCTTATTCGCAACCAAGTGCAACATTTAAAGATTATATAGAAAGTAAAAGAAAGTAGGAGGAAATTATAAATGTCAGATACAGGATTTTTAATGGATAACTTAACTGGATCAGTACCAGTTGAAGTTGCAGGAGAATTAATTAAGCAAATAGTAGACCAATCAACAGCTTTTTCAATATGTAAGCATGTACCAATGCAATCAGCTAAAAAAGTTTTACCAGTATTAACTGATACAGGTTCGGCTTTTTGGACAGGTGAAGGAGAAAAGATTCAAACAAGTGTTATGGGATTTGACTATCCAGAGCTAGAGGCTAAGAAGTTAGCAGTTATTATCCCAGTAACTAGGGAAAAATTAGCCGATTCAGTTCTTAATGTTTTAGGTGAATTGCAGGAAGGTATTGCTGACGCCTTTAGCAGAACTATAGATTCAGCCGTATTCTTTGGAACAAAGACACCATTCAAGAATAATCTTTTTGACCTTGCAGAACCTAAGAAGGTAGAAAAAACTGACAAGATAGACATAGATATTAGTGGAGCTATGGGAAAGGTTGAAGAAGATGATTATGCAGTTACTGCAATTGTAACTCATAATGGTATGAAAAAGACTTTTAGAGATTTGAGAGATAGTAACGGAAATGCAGTTGTAGTACCAGGAGGAATTAGTGGCTCACAAATTTATCAAACGCCTATATTTGTACCACAAGCTAAAGCATGGGACAAGACTAAAGCAGAATGTATATTAGGAGATTTTACAAAAGCAGTTATAGGGACTAGAGAAGATATACAATATGAAGTTTTGAGAGAGGCTACAGTCGGAGAAATAAATTTAGCAGAGCATGACTTAATAGCAATAAAATGTACTATGAGATTTGGATTTGAAGTTATAAATGCAAAAGCATTTTCTAAGATAGTGCCAAAGGCAGCAGAATAATAATTAAGGGGTTCGACATGATGTTGAACCCTTTTATTTTCAATAGGAAGGAGAATTAAGATGTTGACAGATAATCAAAAGAAATTTTGTAAGGAATACTTAAAGAGTGGTAATGCTACAGAGGCATATTTAAAGGCTTATAAATGCACCCCTAAGACTGCAAATTCTAATGGTAGTAAGTTATTAGGGAATGAGAAGATAAAGGCATATTTAGAGGAATTAGAGCGTACTGGAGGCTTTGAAGAGGCTACAGAGCAAGAGATAAGAGAGTTCTTCACTTGTACTATGAGAGATAAGAAAGCTCCATTACATTTAAGAATGAAATCAGCTGAAATCTTAGGTAAAAACTTTGGTTTAACTGTAGAGCAGAAACCACAGAAGGAAACAGTTATTAAAGTTGTGGAAGGGGGGCAAATAATCAATGAGTAAGGGAATTGTTATAAAAGATTATATTAATATGATACTTCCAGTATATAGACCATATTTGAAAGATTATTCTCACAGAGTAAATGTGTTTTATGGTGGAGCTGGTAGTGGTAAAAGTAAGTTTGTAGTACAGAAAATGCTATACAAATTATTAAACGATAAAAGAAAATGCTTAGTAGTTAGAAAGGTAGGGGCAACTATAAGGGCATCAATATTTGCAGAATTTAAGACCTTAATATCAGATTTAGGGATATACAATCAATGCAATATCAATAAAAGTGATATGACCATTGAGCTACCGAATGGAAGTGCTTTTATATTTAAGGGATTAGATGATTCAGAAAAAGTCAAATCAATTGAAGGTATAGATGATATTATAATCGAAGAGGCTACAGAGTTAGTTGAAAATGACTTTACTCAATTAAACTTAAGACTTAGAAGCAAAAAAGAAAATCAGCAAATTCATATGATGTTTAATCCAGTATCAAAGGTTAATTGGGTTTATAAACTATTCTTTGTTAAGAAATATAAAGGAGCCTTAATTGTAAAAACTACATATAAAGATAATACATTCTTGCCTAAATCATATATTGAAAGTGTAGAGAATTTAAAAGAAACTAATTACCCTATGTGGGAGATATATGCCAATGGCAAATTTGCATCATTAGATAAAAGGGTATTTACAAATTGGGAAGTATTAGACTTTGATTTAAGGTCAGTAATGCTTGAAGGTGCTAAGCCATTAGCTGAAAAGTTAGGATTAAATGTAGTTACAATGATTAATCCATTTGGTAGTCCAGTCCTTAAAACTAAAATAAAAAAGACGGCATACTTTGGATTGGATTTTGGATATACTAATGATCCTACTGCATTTATTGCGTTTCTAATAGATAAAGAAGAACGTAAGATATGGATATATGATGAGTTTTACAGAAGTGGAATGTTAAACAAGGATATATATGACTTAATAGTTAAAAAGGGATACTCAAAAGAAATTATAACTGCTGATAGTGCAGAGCCAAAGAGTATAGAAGAATTAAGGCGATTAGGACTTAGGAGGATTGTATCAGCTAGAAAGGGTAAGGATTCTATTATTCACGGATTACAGTATCTACAAAGCTTTAAGATATATATTCACCCTAAATGTGTAAATGCTATTATGGAATTTGAGAATTACACATGGCAGAAGGACAAGAAAACTGGAGAGTATATCAATAAGCCTATAGATAAGTATTGTCATTTAATAGATGCTCTAAGGTATGGAGCTGAAAGAAGTAGATTCAATGATTATGGTAAATGTGTAGCAATTTAAAATTATGAGGTATTCGTCATTAAGACGAGTGCCTTTTTATTTACAATTTTGGGGAGACAAAGGAGACAAGTGGGAGACAAGTCGCATTGTCACCCTTAAAGCATTGATATTACTAGCTTTATATATAGGGAGACAAGGAGACAGTTATTTTACAACTAAAAAAATATTTTTATAAATATATGAGTTTTATCTTGTGCATAAGTATACCGAATAAATGAATAATTATTAATTTATTAAAAGTTTCAAAAGAGGATAAAAAAGAACCATATAAAAATTTTACCCCTTTTTTACCCCTTATAGAATGGTAAAGTACGGGAACGTATAAAATTGTGTAACAAAAGAATGACAGTATAACACGTTTTGAGGGTTATTTAAAATTGTGTAAAATTAAAGTATACGACTATGTTAGTCTGGTCTTTTATAGAGCATATCCATTAATGCGTAAACAACTGTAAGTAGTAGTGCGGCATATATAACCATATTTAATTTTCCGTAAATAATTCTAAGAACTATTCCTACAGTGATTGCAGTTAAAATTAAATAGTTTATAAATTTATTTAATCCAGATTTGCTTGTACATATTACAGATGTAGAAGAAAAAACTATTAAAACAATTGTTATAAAAGCTAGGGAACTTCCTAAAACATTATTAAATTCTATTATTTTAAAATAATCTAATACTAAGAGGCTTATTAAAAAAAGTAATGCTAGAGAGACTATTTTTTGTATCATTTTATTCATAAAATCACCTACTGTAAAATATTTACAAATTATATTATATCAGAAGGTTACATAATATAAAAGGATAAGTTCTACTTTATTTTATAGTTTAATAATATCTAAATCATCTGGAACATAGATAGTTCCATTAAAAACTTCTTTACCTTCCTTAATATAGCGTTCCTTCCTTGTAGCTAAGTTTTTATCTTCAGCATGATATAGAATTACAGTTCCTACATTAAGTTTTGCTACATTTTCACAAGCATCCTTTGATGTAGCATGATGCTTTTCATAAGGTTTAAAAATTTCTCTATCTTCATAAGAACAAAAAGCTTCATGCATAAGATAATCTGTATTTATACAGTAATCTTTAACATATTCTCTATAGGGTTCGTCACCAAGGAAAGTAAGAGATTTACCATTTAGAAGATAAGTTTTAAATCCATGTTGAAGTTGTTTAGTGCTCTTTATATCAAAAAATATAGTTTTTCTTCCAAGTATTTCAGCTTCATCACCATTATTTATTGGGATGAAGAGTACTCTGTTATCAAAGAATTTTGTGAATTTATTTTGGAGTACATAAAAGCTTATACTCTTGATAGCATCTATTGAAGATTGGTGACAGTATATATTTAAGTTTCCCTCATATTTTCCATTGAGAATATTATTACACACAGCTCTTATAACCCATATAGAACCTAATATATGATCGTTATGGTTATGTGAAATAAACATATTATGAATTTTATTAATAGGGATTTCTGATTTCTCTAAGTTAGTAAGAACGGTATTCCCCCCACCACAATCAACTAAAAAGTACTCATCATTGTTAGAAATAGTAAAGCAAGAACACCTAAAATGAATAAATAAAGAGTTTGTTTTGAACCAATATTAATGATAATCTCTTAACCAATAGAGGAATTAAGGGATAAATTGTTAATATTGGTTTTTTTCTTGTGTATTTAAGAAAATAAAAATATTAAATTTATATTAAAAAATTATTTGGTAATAAAGAGTGTCCCACTCTATGGGTTGGGGAAAACTATATTCTTTTTTAGGAGGATATTATTTTGAAGTTGGACAAAGAGAAAATAGAGAGAGTGTATTTAAAAGGATATAACTATATTGAAATTGCAAAAGTTTTTAATTGGAAACCTGAAAGTGTTCGTAAGTGCATACAAAGAAATTTTAAAGAACTAAAAAGTCAGCATGAATTAGAGCGAGATAGAAGGAAAGCAATAGATAGAGCGTTAAAACGTGAAGTAAATGGATTTATGACTAGTAGAAATTTCGTAAAAACGAACCCTTCTATATACACTCAAAATAGTAAAGGTGACCTGGTATTAAAAAAGAGTGAGGTTTGCTATACGGAGGATACCCCTAGAATTTCAATTAATGAGGGATTAAGAGAATATCAAAAAACATTTATAGGTATAAAAGGAGTGGTATAGATGAAGAATCCAAAGAATCCAACTATGAATCAAAAGAAACGTATAAGAGAGAAAAGGTTAAATCCGAATAACTGGCAAGTTATAAAGGATAATACAGAAATATTTGAAATAATACATAGAGTTACTAAGAAGATAAAAACATATAAAGTTAGTTAGAAATGGGGCTGTATCAAAATAAATTTGATACAATCCGATAAAAAGAAAGAAGAGAATTC
>OBZL01000077.1_pt1 | contig 39242 bp, 36 predicted proteins | sample 1476921 | NCBI WGS metagenome assembly OBZL01 (sample SAMEA2580239, study PRJEB22360) | human gut metagenome | biome: human gut; feature: human-associated habitat; material: faeces | place: Denmark | collected 2008/2010
ATAAATATAAGAATATATAAATATAGGTAAGAAGTAAAAAAGAAATTTTAAATGAAGCTAACAAAAAAGTATTCCAATAATAAAATGAGCCCTTCTTATATAGAAATTAAAAAATGGAATAGCATTTATAATTTGTATAAATACTATTCCATAATTATTTACGCTATGTAATTATTCTTCCCAGTTAAATACGTAAGGAACGTTTCTATAATAACTTTCGTAATCTAAACCAAATCCTACTACAAATACATCATCAATTTCAAAACAGCTGTAATCTGGTTTTAAATCTACCTTTCTTCTTGAAGGCTTATCTAAAAGTACACAGCTCTTAACTGATGCAGCACCAAGTTTTTTTACATGCTCTATGATAAATTCCATAGTGTATCCTGTATCTACAATATCATCAACTATTAAGACATCATATCCTTCAATGTTATCAGGAATGTCGCTAACTATTTTAACTTCTCCTGAACTATTTTCACTATGACCATAACTAGATGTAGTCATAAAACCTACTTTAACTTTTGTATCTAAAGCTCTAACTAAATCAGCAGTGAAAATAAAGCTTCCTCTTAATAGAGAAAGTACATATATGCTCTTTCCTTCATAATCTTTTGTGATTTCTTTACCAAGCTCTTGAATTCTACTATCGATAGTTTCCTTTGATAAAAGTATGTTGCGTTTTTTGTTTTCCATGGTTGTCCTCCGCTCATAAAATAATACTATGTACCACTTAATTAACTATAATTATATTCTCTCTAATTAAAGTGCAAATTAATACTTAAAAAAGTCTTATCTTAATTTATATTACATACATTTTTAAATTCTTTCAACTATTTTACATAAAATAAGATAATGAGTAACATTTTATGATGTTTACATATGTTTACCAATAGTATAAAATTAGATGAAAGTTGCCAAGATAGAGATAGGAAGGTAAGGGAAGGTACTAGGTAAAAAGCAGTGCTACGCACAGTTTAGGTAACAAGGTACGAGGTAAGAAGATAAATGAGATAATAAAGTTAATCAAGATAAATAAGATAAACAAGATAGGGAGGAGACTCTGCTGTCGCTAGAGTTTCTATGATTATAAATCGGTAGTGGAAAATTGAAAGCTTTATTTCTTGGAAAAAAGTTTTTGCTTAGATATAGGTTTTGTGAAGAATGTAAGAAGATAAACAAGGTAAGAAGGTACAAGGTAAGAGGTAAATGAGATAATCAAGATAAATAAGATAATCAAGATAAATAAGATAAATAAGATAAAGATAAGTAAGATAATAAAGAAATTCTGATTTTGTTGGAATTTCTACAATATAAATTATATAACGATTAGGCATGAGGTGATTGATGTATGATAAATGGAAATACGGAAGGAATTAAAAAGACCTTTTTAGATGAATTAGATAAAATATATAAAATGAAGAGTTTGAAGGATGAAGTATGTAGTAGAGAGATAATAGATACTATGGTTAGGGTTTCTACTGCGGTTGAAAGGGAAGTAAGTGTTGCTATCGATAGAAGAGGTACAGTTACTTCTGTTGCAATAGGAGATTCCACATCTGTTGAATTACCTTTATTAGATATTAGAGAAAGTAAGCTTTCTGGTACAAGAGTAATTCACACACATCCAAATGGATTTAGTAATCTTTCTGCATTAGATTTATCAGCTTTATTAAAGCTAAAGCTAGACTGTATTGTAGCAGTTGGGATATTTGAAGGAAATATTATAGATTTTTCTTTAGGTACTTTAACAGTCTTTAATGATGTATTGGCTTATGAAGAAAAGAAGAATCTTTCCTTTGAAGAGCTTGTTTCAATACACATTTTAGATAAAGTAAGATATGTAGAATCATTAATAAAAGAAAATGAAGTAGTAGAGGATGATACAGAAAAAGCTATAATTGTTGGTTCTGATACAAGAGAAAGTTTAGAAGAATTAAGAGAACTTGCAGAAGCTTGTGATATTCCAGTATTAGAAAGTGCTTTCCAAGGAAGAAGCAAGATAGATCCAGCTTTTTATATAGGAAGAGGAAAGGTTCTTGAGATAGCATCATTAAGACAAACTGAAAGAGCTAATGTAGTTATTTTTGATGATGAATTATCAGGTTCTCAAGTTAGAAACTTAGAAAATGCAATTGGTGCAAAGGTAATAGATAGAACTACTCTTATTTTGGAAATATTTGCAAGAAGAGCAAAGAGTAAAGAAGCTAAAATTCAAGTAGAGCTTGCCCAATTAAAATATAGAAAGAGTAGACTACAAGGACTTGGAACAGTGCTATCAAGAACAGGTGGTGGTATAGGTACAAGAGGTCCTGGAGAAAAGAAGCTTGAAACAGATAGAAGACATATAAATGAAACTATTTACGATTTAAATAATGAGTTAAAGAAAATAAAGAAGACGAGAGAAGTTCAAAGAGAAAAGAGAAATAAAGAAAGTATCCCTAAGGTATCTTTAGTTGGATATACCAATGCTGGAAAGTCTACTTTAAGAAATGCTTTATGTGATATAGCAGCAGTTCAAGAAGGTAAGGGGAAGGAAAAAGTATTTGAAGCTAATATGCTTTTTGCAACTCTTGATATAACAACAAGAGCAATAACTTTAAAAAATAAAGGGCTTATAACTCTAACAGATACAGTTGGATTTGTAAGAAAATTGCCTCATGATTTAGTAGAAGCATTTAAGTCTACCTTAGAGGAAGTAGTGTTTTCAGACCTTTTATGTCATGTTGTAGATGCTTCATCTTCTTATGCTTTAGAACAAATTAAAGCTGTTGAAGAGGTGCTTTCAGAGTTAGGTGCTATAGGAAAGGAAACTATCTTAGTTTTAAATAAGGTTGATATGGCCTCAGAAGAGCAACTTGATGAACTAAGAGAAAAATCATTATATAAGGATATAATTGAGGTTTCTGCAAAAGAAGGAACAAATTTAGAAGAATTATTATATCTTATTGAAGAAAAGCTTCCTTATAGCCTAATTAAAGCTGAATTTATGATTCCATATCATAAAGGTGATGTAGTATCATTCCTTCATAGAAATGGAAGAGTTTTTGAAGAGGATTATAAGGATGAAGGTACTTATATGATGGTAGAAGTAGATGAGGAAGTTTATAATAAAACAGAAGAATATGTAACTAAGGTAATTGAATAATAGTAATAAAGGGGAAATTCTATAAGGGTTTCTCCTTTTTCAATATATAAAATTGTTTCGGCACTTTTTTAAGGGGGGATTTTAATATATAATGTAAATAAATAATTTTAAGGAAAGGAGAGAAAATATGGCTAAAACTGTATTAGAATTACAGGATGCATTTCAAACTGTTGTAAATCAAATTAATAAAAATAAGAAGGTTGTAGCACTATTTACATTTGGTAGTATTGTATCTGGAGATGTGTGGGAAGAATCTGATATAGATTTGTTTCTTATATATGAAGATGGCTTTGAAAAAATAAGAGATGTTTATTCAGAGGTAAAGGGAGTTCCAGTGCATACAAAGATATTAAATAAAAACTCTTTCCTAGAACTTTATAAGAATGATGGAAAAAAGGGCTTTGCTAAAAAGTTGTTATGTAATTCAAAATTAGTATTTTCAAGGGATAATGAAATAAGTTCAGCTTACAATAATTCCAGATATACTATGATATCCCATACAGAGGTGTGGAATTTAGTTTATTTAGGCAAGCTTCTTAAGGATATAGGCATAAGTAAAAAGTATTTACAAAATGGAAGGCTTAAAACGTCCTATGAAGTTTTAATTAGAACTTTAGATAGCTTTTCAAAATTGTTAATTAATTTAAACGGATACACAGTAACAAAGGATTCTTTAGTTATGGCTACAAACTTAAGTAATAACTTTAGAGAAGTGGTAGACAAGTTGTTTATGGAGCCTATAAATGAAAAAACTATTAAGGATACTATAAATTATATAGAGAGCTTTTTAGATGGAAATATTGTTAGGGCATCTAGCGCTTTAATAGATTATCTTTGTGGACAATATGAATATATGAATTCTCATGAAATTAGATCTTATGATGCATTTAAAGAATTTGATATAAAAATGGAAAATATATTAAAAGAGCTTGCAAAGAGAGATGTTATTTCTAAGAAAAGTAGGGCTTTATATGATGAAGAAGGTAATTTAATACTTGATGAAAATGTATATGCACATAAAGTAATTTAAAATTGGATGGTATATTATGAGGGATATTTATAATGTGATTTTTCAGGAAGAAATACCAAAGTATGTTCAAATTTCTAATCATATAAAAAAGCTTATAGAAAGTAAGAATATAGAAGATGGAGAAAAACTTCCTACAATAAGAGAATACACTAAGTATTTAGGGGTTAATAAGGTAACTATTATTAATGCATACAATAAACTTCAAAATGATGGCTTTGCATATCAAAAGGTTGGGAGTGGAACCTATGCAAAAGTAAAAGAAATACGTCCTAGTTTCTCTAAGGAATATTCAAGAGTATTTAGAAAATTATCATCAGGAAATACTAAGGATGCTATAGATTTTGCAGGGGAAACAAATAATGAAGTGGTATTTCCTATAGATGAGTTTAAAAGTATTATTAATAAAGTTCTTGATAGAGATGGAGCAGAAGCTTTAATTTCACAAAATGCTTTAGGGTATGAAAATTTAAGATATACTATTAATGAAGTATTTTGGGATAATAGCATAGATAACGAGAATATATTAATAGTTTCAGGTGCACAACAAGGAATTGATATTGCATCTAAGGCTATATTAAATATTAATGACAATGTTATAGTGGAAAAACCAACTTATGGTGGTGCTCTTTCTGTATTTAAGTGGAGAAGAGCTAATATATTTGAAGTTGAGATGGAAAAGGACGGAGTAAATCTAGAGGATTTTGAGGAAATACTAAAAAAGAATAGAATAAGATGTTTTTATACTATGAGTTATTTTCAAAATCCAACAGGTGTAAGCTATAGTTTAGAAAAGAAGAAAAAGCTTATTGAACTAGCAGAAAAATATGATTTTTATATAATTGAGGATGATTATTTATCAGAGCTTATTTATGAAGAATCAGTGGAATATATTCCGTTTAAGTGGCTTGATAGAAGTGATAGAGTTATTTATATAAAGAGTTTTTCTAAAATATTTTTACCAGGTATAAGAATTGGATATATAGTTACTCCAAATATATTTAGGGAAAGTATGCAAAACTCTAAGTTTAATACAGATATTGCAACATCAAGTTTAATGCAAAGAGCTTTAGAGCTATACATAAAAGATGGGGCATGGAAGGATAATATCTCATATTTAAATGTTGAGTATAAGAAAAGATATGAATTAATGTCTAAACTTATAGATGAAGAACTAGGTGATATGGTTACTTGTAATAAACCAGGGGGAGGACTTACATTTTATCTTAAAATAGCAGATGAAAAAATTACATCTAGAGAGCTGTTTTTAAGATTGAGTAAGAAGAATGTTTATATAACACCTGGAGTATTGTTTTTTAGAAATATGAGAGATGGGGATAGAACCTTTAGAATAGGATTTTCCCAGACAGATGAGGGGAAAATAAAAAAAGGACTTAAATTAATAAGAGAGGAATTAGAAACATGGCATATATAACAATAAGAAATTTTGGTGAAGATTCCTTTGAAGAAAAGAAATCAGAATTTATTGGGTATGCAAAGAGAGTTGAGAATGAAGAGGATGCCAAAGCCTTTGTTGCTGAAATAAAGAATAAGCATAAGCAAGCTAGGCACAATTGTTGGGCATATGTAATTGGTCAAAATATGGGGATTCAAAGATATTCAGATGATGGTGAGCCTCAAGGGACAGCAGGAATTCCTATTTTAGAGGTAATGAAAAAGAGTGGAATTACTGATTGTGCAGTAGTTGTAACTAGATATTTTGGAGGAATTCTTTTAGGAGCAGGAGGGTTAACTAGAGCTTATACTAAAGGGGCATCTATTGCTGTAAAGGCTGCAGGTGTTGTAGAAAAAGTAGAAGGCTTAAAGCTATCTGCTAATATTGATTATGATCTTTTTGGTAAAATACAATATATATGTGGCCAAAATAATTGGCATATAGAAGATACAGAATATACAGATTCAGTTACTGTACACATATTAACTGAAAAAAGTATTGTGGAGACTATAGAAAATGAATTTGTTAATTCTACAAATGGAAAAGTAGTTATTGCAAAAAGTGAGGAAGGTATATATTTCAAGGAAGAAAATAGGTTGTACAAAGGAATAGAATAACCACTTCTTTTATTTCCTAAAAGTATATGATATAATTTTATAGGTTTTATAAAAAATAAAGATAGGAGGAATAAGCATGTCAGGACACTCAAAATGGCATAACATTCAAAACAAAAAAGGTAAAGCAGACGCTAAAAGAGGAAAGATATTTACTAAAATAGGTAAAGAATTAGCATTAGCTATAAAGAACGGTGGCGCTAACCCTGATACAAATGCAAAGCTAAGAGATGTTATTGCAAAGGCAAAAGCTGCTAATATGCCTAATGACAACATAAACAGAGCTATTAAGAAGGCAGAAGGAGAACTTGATTCAGTAAACTACGAAAAAATTGTATATGAAGGTTATGGCCCTAGTGGAGTTGCTGTAATTGTTGAAACTCTTACTGATAATAAAAATAGATCAGCAGGTAATGTTAGAAGTGCATTCACTAAAGGTGGTGGAAATATGGGAACTACAGGTTGTGTAGGATTCATGTTCCAAGAAAAAGGTGAAATTGTAATAGAAAAAGAAGATAGAGATGAAGATGAAATGATGATGTTAGCTTTAGATGCTGGTGCAGAAGATTTTGCAGCAGAAGAAGAAGTTTTCATTGTTACTACTACACCTGAAGATTTTGGTACAGTTAGAGAAGCATTAGAAGCAGAAGGAATTGAATTCTTAGAAGCAGCTGTAAAGATGGTTCCAGATACATATACTGAAATCAAGGAAGATGATGCTAAGAAGTTCCAAAAGATGTTAGATCTATTAGATGATGATGACGATGTAACTGATGTTTACCATAATGCAGAGTTCCCAGAAGGTTGGGAGGAATAATAAAAAAGATGTTGCAAATAAATTATTTTGCAACATCTTTTTTGACGTCTAGGAAATTATAAAATTTTAATTAGCTATAAATCAAAGGTATTATTACATTTCCATATTATAAAATATAAAATTAAGGATAATAATTTTATAATTTCCTTACCTTTAGTAGGAGTGGGGGGATATTTGTTTTGATGTGACTTGGAGCCTGCGACGGAACAAGAAAAGTAAAAATCTATGGACTAAGCGACGGAACAAGCAAAATAAATATCCTCCAACCTTTTTAATTAATTGGATTCCAACCGTTGTAGTTTACGCTAAAATAATCGCTACTTCCTAAATCTATATGACCAGAAGAGTATCCTTTTCCATTTATAGTTATACGAACATTAGACACTCCTAAATTATAGCCTAAAGTATTAACAACCCCTTGAAGAAAGTATCCTTCTATTCCGCTACCAAAAGTTTTGGTCAGAATTGAATTGTTAAAATCTACAGTTAGAAGATTAGCCTCCTTATTTACCTTTGCACTAGAAACTCCTGCATTAGGATTTATGGCTACATAAGAAGAATTAGGAGGATTTTTAAATTCATTTATGATAGCTGTTACTATAGCATTGTCGGTTATATTAACATTTTTACTTAAATATATTTTTTTATCAGACATTGGGTCGTGAAAGTATAATCTTAAAGTTTTAGAGATAGTTTTTGGTTTTATAGGTGTTTCTTCTTTCTCTACCTTATCAGTAGTTTTTTCTGGAGGAAGCACTGAAACATTAGTATCTTGTTTTTCTTCAGTTTTACCTGTATTTGAATCTGATAAATCTTCTTTATTATCTTCATTTTTTATATCCGTTTCTGGAGAAGAGGCCTCAACATGGTCCTGTTCATTATTTTTATCAACATTATTTTCAGAACAGCTTGTAAATAAAAGCATAGAAAAAGATATAAGTATAATAGATAATATCCTTTTTTTCAATGAAACCACTCCTTTCTTTAGTATATATTATATCTGTTTATTACCTCATGTGTATATATTTACTTAAATAATATAGTGTTAGTTAACTAATATTCTAAATATACATAATGGAGAATAGATTTAAAGTGGGAGGTGTTAAAGAATGTCAAGATCTAAGGTTATAAAAAGGTGTAAAATGTGTCATAAGATGAAGAGTTTATCGGATTATTATGTTGATAAAAACCAAGGAGACAAGCATAATGCAATTTGTAAACGATGTATGGATGAAATGAAAGGTAATTAAAGACATATAAAAAGGAGCTGTAGCAATAGTACAGCTCCTTTTATTGTGTAGTTTCACTTTTTTCATTCTTCATTTCCCAATAGATAAGTAGGGCAAGAAATCCTCTAAGTAAACTTACAGCAGCAATTATCCATAACTCATCTATATTTTTAATTAATACAGTCTTTAATATTTCTCCAGCTAGCTTAAATTCAAGACCCATAGCTAGGTTATTAGCAAAGGTGTACTTGATTGGATACTTCTTTTTAGAAAATATACTCATTATATATTTATAAAAGGCAGAAACAGCACCTATAACAACCACTATTACTCCCATTAATTCTAAAAGGTGTATCAAGACTGGTAAATAATTATTCAATAATTCCTCTAACAACAAAATCCCTCCTAAAAAACCTATCACTGTAGTTTTTCACAAGAGGGAATAAAAAATTCATAAAATAAAAGGGAGCTTAGCATCCGGCGAAAGACAAACTAAGCTCCCAAGTAATCAGCACTATTGTACCAACTGCTCAATTAGAATAACACAGAATATAAAATTATACAAGTGAAATTTTATATTTGTATTTCTTATATCTTAGTGTTATAAAATAATGTATGATTAAGAATTTAAAAAAGTAGGTACAGAATAATGAAAAAGTATAAAAGAGTTTATATTGAAATAACAAATGTATGTAATTTAAGTTGTAGTTTTTGCCCATTAACAAAGAGAGCCAAAAGCTTTTTAGATGAGGAAAAGTTTGTGCATATACTTAATGAAGTAAGTCCATATACTGATTATATTTATCTCCATCTTATGGGGGAGCCTTTATTAAATCCTAGTTTAGAAGTGTTTTTAGATGAGGCATATAAAAAGGGAATAAAAGTTAACATAACAACAAATGGAACCCTCTTAAAGAAGAATAAAGAAATACTTCTGAATGCAAAGTCCCTAAGACAAGTTAATATTTCACTTCATAGTTTTGAAGCTAATGATAGTAAAATAACTTTTGAAGAATATTTTAATGATGTTTTAAGTTTTATAGATGAAGCAAATAGAAATACAGATATAATATGTTCAATGAGATTATGGAATTTTGATGGTGAGAAGACCAAGGGGGAAAATGAGCTAAATGAGAAAATAACCAAGCTTATTAATATGAAGTTTGGGTATGAAGATGATGTAATGAAGGTTTTAGAGGAAAAGAGAAGGGTAAAGATAAAGGATAGAATATATTTGAATGGAGCAGAAAAATTTCAATGGCCAACTATGGATATTGAACCATTAGGGGATAGTGGATTCTGTCATGGACTAAGAGATCATTTTGGAATATTGGTAGATGGAACTGTGGTTCCATGTTGCTTAGATGGGGAAGGCAATATACCTTTAGGCAATATTTATAGTGAAAGTTTGAAGTCTATACTTGAAGGAGAAAGGGCTAGAAATATATTTGAAGGTTTTTCTTGTAGAAAGAGAGTAGAAGAGTTATGTAAAAGATGTGGTTACAGTGAGGTATTCTCTAAATAGCTATATAGTAAGAAAGGTATATATAAACTAGGATTAGTTTAAAGCTAATCCTAGTTTTTTATATATTTTAAGTAATATTTTATATGTATTTTCAAATTATGAGATGATACTATAAAATTGGAAAAATAGAAAACGTTTTCTAAAAAGGAGGATAGTTTTAAATTTTACTGTAAAAAATAATATCAACTCATAAGGAGGGAAAAATGAAACGTATATTTCGAAAAGCAATAGTTTATTTTACTGTGCTAGCAGTACTTATTTCAAATGTAAGTATTTCATCAGTAAAAGCTATGGAAAAAAGTGATGAAGGAATCGTAGTTTATGCAAGTGATTATGGACTTGATTCAACAGGTGAAAAAGATAATGCTAAAGCTTTAGTTAATATGTTTGAAGCTATTAGGGAAATAGGTGAGAATGGGGATAAGGTTACTTTAAAGTTTGATAAAGGTATTTATCAAATTCATAAAGAGAATGCTCCAGTAAGAGAGGTACATACATCAAATACAGATAGTGTACGTTTTCCTAATAAATCAATTGGTATTTTAATTGAGAACCAAAATAATTTAACTATAGATGGAAATGGATCACAGTTTATTATTAATGGAGATATGATGGCTTTAGCTATTATGCACTCAGAGAATATAACAGTAAAGAATGTAAATATAGATTATCAAATTCCTACAACTTCTGAGATGACTGTGCTTGATTATGATAATGAAAATAAGACTATTGATTATTTTATTCCTGAATATCTTAATTATGAAATTCAAGGAGCGAATATTATATGGAAGTCAGAACAAAAATCTGATGGAGGATACTATTGGACAGAAAAGAATGATCATCGTAATTATGGTATATCAGTAAAGTATCCAACAGAGTTAATGGGAAGATCATATTATTCGAATTCTAACCCATTTACAAATGCACAATCAATAGAGCAGTTAGATGATTCAAGAGTTAGAATTAAATATAATTCAAATCCAGCTTTTGAAATTGTAAAGGGAATGAACTTTCAATTAGTATCAAATGCTGAGCGTCCAACAGCTGGTGCTTTTGTATGGGAAAGTAAAGATATTAATGTAATTAATACAAAGATATCATACATGCATGGGTTTGGTTTCTTAGTTCAAATGGCAGAAAACGTTTCTTTTGACGGCATACGTATGGAAACAGATATTGAAACAGGACGTAATACTTCAAGTTTTGCTGATGGAATTCATATTTCAGGTGCAAAAGGAAAGATAGAAATAAAAAATTCCTTCTTCAATAATACTCATGATGACCCTATTAATATTCATGGGACATTTACTCGTGTAGAAGAAAAGTTAGATAGCAATACATTGAGATTAAAATATATTCATAATCAACAAGGAGGATTTCCACAATATCATCCAGGAGATAAGGTTGTATTTTATAGTCGTGATACACTAGAGTCAAGTGATAATGAAAAGGAATATACAGTAAAAAGTGTAGAAGGACCATCAAAAGATAATCTTAAAGAGATGATTGTTGAATTTGAAGAAGAAGTACCAGATTATTTAACAGAGAAAGTTGGAAATGAACCAAAGTTTGTAGCTGAAAATGCAACATACACTCCAGAGATTTATATTAAAAACAACGAGTTTAAAAATGTATTTACTCGTATGATATTAGCAACATCACGTAAGAAAATAGTTATTGAAGACAATTATTTTGAAGCTCCTTCAATGGCAACATTATTTTTCTCAAATGATTCTGATGAATGGTATGAGTCAGGTCCAATTCGTGACCTAGAAATAAGAAATAATACATTTAAAATACGTAGTTTAGGTCGTACTTGGTGGAAGTATGCTCCAGCAATATATTTTCATCCAGTAACTAAAGGTGGAGGATTACCAGATGAATCCAACCCTATTCATAAGAATATTTTGATTGAAGAAAATAAGTTCTATTTAGAAAGTGATGGGGCTTTACGTGCTGAAAGTGTTGAGAATCTAACATTTAGAAATAATGAAATATATAGATTAGATCCAAGCGTTGATTTAAGTATAGAAGGTTCTAACAAATTATATGTAGGTAACAATAGCAATTTAGAACTAACTTATGATGGAAATGTTGTAACTGGACCAACATCATTACCAGGAGGTCCAGAATCTAATTCAGGAACTGTAGCTAATGTATTAGAATTTAAAAATAGTAAAAATGTTGTTGTAGAAAACAACTATTATGATGATGGGTTAAGAAAGAATGTCTTAATTGAGGGCATGGATAGTAAAAACTTAAATCTTAAAGATGATTTAAATATACTAACTAATAGAGAAAAAACTGAACCTTCAGATGTTATTAGCAATATACAATATGCATCAACTAATCCTGAAGTGGTAAGCGTTGATAGTAATGGAAAGATGACTGCAAACAAAGAAGGTACAGCAGAGGTTTTTGCATACTATGTTTGGAATGGTACTATTATTGAGTCTAATAAGAAGGAAATAACAGTTTTAAGCTCTGAAAATACCTCTGGAAATGAGCTTGAATTTAAATCAGAGGTAATTACTATTAATGGAGATAATGGTACAAGCTTTGAGGCTAAAGGAAATATTAATCCAAGTGAAATAGAATATACAATTCATGATTCTGAAATTGTAAAACTAGAAGGAAATACTTTCTATGGTTTAAAAACAGGTTTAGCAAGAATTACAGCAAGATATAAGGGAAGTGAAAAAACAGTCTTTGTTATAGTAAATGGTAAAGATGATCAAAAGGTTTTAAACTCTTTAATAAATATTGAAGACAAAGATAGCAATTCAAAAATTTCAGATGATAGTATTACAATAACTCGTAAAGCTGGTAATGATTTATGGGGAAGCGATAATACATTAAATAACTTGGTTACTATTGATTTAGAAAATATTGATACCAACAATTTTACAGGAGTAGCGACAATTGATGGATTACCAGGACGTATGGCAAATAACTGGGACTCAGCATATTTCTTAATTATGAAAAAGAATGAGGATGGAACAGTTGATCGTAACAACTATTTATCCGTAGGTAAACGTGCTCATGCTGATGGATTTGGAACTGTTCATGAAGTTAATGCTACAGGAAGTGAGTATTCAACAGGGGACATTAGTGAAAATGAAATTACAAAAGCAACTTTTGCAATAGAAAAGCAAGGCAAAACAGTTAATTTATATTCTATAGTTGATGGCAAGAAGAATAAGGTACAAAGCGTTGATATATCAAGCTTTGGAAATGATCTTAAGCTTGCAGTTGCATGTTGGGGAGCTGGACAAACTAATAAAAATGTTACAGTTACAGACATTAAATTAGGAGAAGGAAGGTTAGATGAGGTTCTAGCAAAGGATTCATTAGCAATTATGACTAATGATGAGTCTAAGTTTGAAATTTCTAATTTAAGTTATTTATCTGATAGTAATGATAATATTAATATTAGCTTTGATTCAACCCATAAAGGTAATAGTATGTTAATAGTTAGTGAGCCTGGCAATAACACATATGTTGTGAATGGCAATAGCTTTAAAGCTACAGAAAATGGGGAATATAAGGTGTTTGTGGTATCACAATTACCTAGCGGTAAATATTCAAATGTAATTAGTAAAACATTTAATTATAAGCCGCAATCTCAAAAAGGCTTTTATATAAATGGTACCAAAATAGTTAATGGGGATACCCTTACCATTCCAGAGGAATTAACAAAGCTATATTTAGTAAACTATGACAATAATACTAAGTCAGTAATAGATGTTACAGGTAAGGATACAGTTAGTGGTGATTTTGGAACTATTAAATTAAAGAAAATAAAAAGTAATAAGGCAGGAATTGAGTCAATTAATGCTGTTGGATATGGTGAAATAAATATATCAAGCAAAAATTCCTTTATTAATACTGATAAAAAAGATAATTCTATAACATTTAATGTTAAATTATCAGAATGTACAGACAAGCTTTTAGCAAAGAATTATGATCATGGAATAAATTATGAAGTGATTCAAGATGGAAATAATGCAAAGGTTACAGTTCCTGTTTATAATGGAGTAGTTAGTGTTGCTTTTGAAGCTGTTGCTAAGGATGGAATAACTAAAGATATCCATAGTGTTCATGTTATGCGTTATGCGGATATTTTAGAAGGCTTTAAAAAGATTGATGTTAATAGAAATGTTCTAGATATTTCAGAAGGCAAAATTGATTTAGGTAACAAGACTAATAAAATTTCAGTTAACGCAGAAGCTAATGATGTAAATGCACAAATAACAGTTATGAAGCGCAATAACAATGGACTTGAGGAGATAGCACAAGGCGTAGATACAGTAGTTGAAAATGGAGATGAAATTATTGTAAGAATAATCCATGAGAATAAACGTATGATGGAGTTTAAGACTCTTACAGTAGAAAATTCAAAGGAGCCTGAATTAGATATCAAGTCATTATTAGATTTAATAAAAGAGGCAGAAAATATTGACTTGTCTAATAAGACAGAAGAAAGTAAGACTAGATTCCTAGAAGTACTAAATGAAGTAAAAGCAAAAGTTGATGAAGGAATTACTTCTAGTGATGAATTGGAAGAATTAATAGATAAGCTTCAAAAGGCGATTAATGGTCTTGAAGATAAAGAAGAAAAGCCAAATGGTGGTAGTAATGATGAAATTGAAGATAATAAAACAGAGTCATCAAATCCACCTAAAACTGGAGATGAAAGTTTGGGTCTATTAGTATTGGCTCTATTGGTATTAAGTGGAGTAAACATTATATTAATGAGCAGAGAAAAGTCTAATAGTAAATAGAATATGATAAAGTTTTTTAGAGTGAGCTGTGGCACTATATAATTAGTGCGCAGCTCATTTTTTATTCTTTAGGAAAATATAAAATCAAGGATAATAATTTTATATTTTCCTTACCTTTAGTAGGAGTGGGGGGATATTTGTTTTGATGTGACTTAGAGATTTCGACGGAAGGAGCAAAATAAATATCCCCCCCACCCTTGTTATATCCAAAGCTATTCCATATATATTTTTTTGAAACATACATTTTTACTATATATTTATTTCTTTAAGTATTTAAAACAATATGCTAACTAATAATTAGAGATTGGTATTTTTTTAGTAATTGTTGCACACACTAAGCAAAATATTATTTTTAGGAGTTTAGATTATGAAAAAAGATAAAATAAAAATTATGATTGATGGGGTAATTGTACTTTCATTATTTTTTTGTGGAACCTTAGTTTTTATAAATAAACCAACTGTAGAAGCTGTTAATAAGATGGATGAGCCAGAATATATGAAATTTGGTGTTCCACCAGAGGAAGAATTCTTAGAAGATGAAGAAAAGCAAGATTATTTTTTAGAGGATGAAAAATCTCAAGAAAATAAAGAAACAGAAGACTTTTATAAAGAATATGAAAAAGGTACATACTAGTTTGTTTGATAGAACTACTGAAATGTAATATAATTCTCATAAAGTACAATTTATGGGGGAAGATATGGATTTCAAGAATATATCTAAGGAAAATAAAGTATATATAGTGTTTTTTATAGCGGGTATAATGTCTTTATTTATGGATTGGGTAAAGCTAGATTCTATAAGTTATAATGGCTTTCAGCAACAAGGGTGGGTAATACTAATTCCACTTGCCTTTATACTATTTACTAAGCTAACTGGGAAATTATATAGTAGAGGATTTAATTTAGTGCTATCTAGTATAGTGTGTTTATTAACTATATTTTTCTTGTTTGATAAAACAGTGTACATAAATAATGAATCCTATAACCTTGCAGCACTAGGGCTACATATTATGGTGACTTGCACAATAGGGTATGTAGTTTTATCTATAAGGAGTTTTATAAAGGAAAAGAAATAATAAGCTGAGGGAGAATCCCTCAGCTTTTTTTATTCTTTAGGAAATTTATATCTATTATTAAATTGTGGATAATTTCAAGAAATCCTAATAAAGTTTGTTTAATCCTAAAAAATAAGATATTAGCTATCTACCATAGTTCCACCATTAACATGTAAAACTTGCCCTGTAACATATGAAGAGTCTTCAGATGCAAGATAAACGTATGTTGGAGCAAGTTCGTAAGGTTGGCCTGCACGCTTCATGGGAACATCTAGACCAAAGGTGGCCATTTTATCTGCTGAATAGCTTGAAACAATCAAAGGGGTCCAAATTGGACCAGGGGCAACTGCGTTTACACGTATACCTTTTTTGATAAGAGAATTTGATAGTGAGCGTGTGAAAGTTACAACGGCTCCTTTTGTAGAGGCATAATCAATTAAATCTTCTGGACCTTTATATGCAGTTACAGATGCAGTATTAATAATAGCTGAGCCTGATTTTAAATGAGGAAGGGCAGCTTGTACAAGATAAAACATGGGAAAAATATTAACTTTATAAGTAAGTTCTAGCTCATATTGTGATATGCATTCTATTCCATTATCATGAGGCCATTGAACACCTGCATTGTTAATTAATATATCCAGTTTACCAAAGTGCTTTATGGTTCTATCTATAATTTTATGGCAAAACTCTTTTGAGGATATATCACCCTCTATTAATAAACATCTTGCACCATATTTTTCAACATAGTCTTTAGTGTATTTAGCATCATCTTCTTCATATAAGTAAGAAATGGCTAGGTCTGCCCCCTCTTTAGCAAAAGCTACAGCAACAGCACGACCTATACCACTGTCTCCACCAGTTATAAGGGCTACTTTTCCTCTTAATTTATCACTACCTTTATAATTAGGGTTATCAAAGATAGGAAGAGGGCGCATTATGGATTCTATTCCTGGTTGAATCATTTGATGTTGAGCAGGAAATTGTGGCTCGTAATAAGTACATTTAAAATCCCTATAATTATTCTCCAATACAGACATCTCCCAAATTAGTTCTTTTAATTAACTATTTTATGAAAACTATTAAGAAAAGGTTTGTTTATTTCAAATTATTTATAATATTGCATAAAAATATTTAACTTTATGAATACTAAATGGAGTTGGAGGCAATAATTTCTTATAGGGAGTTGATTATAATGAAAAAAGGAAGCAAAAAAATAATATTAGGTATACTAGCATTAACAAGTATTTTCTTAATTAGTTATATGGCTACTGATATATATGTAAAAAGCAAAAACAAAGGGGAAGATACTAATCAAGCATCTACAAATGCCAATTCAAGTAATAAGTATCTAAGTGATAATGTTAAAGTAGTATTACAGAAAAATGGTAGTAGAGAGGCTGAAAAGACCTTAGATGAAGTTATTGATGAATACGGATTAGAAGGAAGCATTACTCAGGATGAGTTAACAGATGTTTTAAGTCAATATGGATATACTTTTGATGTAAGTACATCGGATACAGTATACTATAACAAGGACTTGAAGTCTGAGCTAGAACCTAATAAATATTATATTGGAGAATATGAAGGATACTTAGCAATTTATAAGTCTAATGATAAGGGTGAGTTAGAGATTGAAGATGAAAAAGCTGATGTCTATAGAAATGGAGCAAAATTCACTGATTTAAAACCATTAGACCAAGAAGCTATTAAAAAGTATCAATATGTATATGACACAAAAGAAGACGCAAAATTAGATTTGACAGGCATAAGTTAATAATAGCTTAATACTTCTTTATATATAGTGAAACTATTACAAATAAAGGTGTGAATTGAATGATTCACACCTTTATTATGTTTTTAAGTCCTTGAAAGATTATAGCTTAAATGATAAAGTATTAGGGGAACATACTTTCACTATGATTTCGGAGGAATAAATAATGTACGAGTATATAAAAGGTAAGTATATAGGTATAAATAAAGATTATGTAGTAGTTGAAAACAATGGAATTGGATATAAAATATTTACTTCAGGAGCTACTATGGCGGAGTTGCCAAAATCAGGTGAAGAAGTAATGCTTTATGTAGAGCAAATAGTTAGAGAAGATTTTATAGGTCTTTATGGATTTATAGGTAAAGAAGAATTACAGATGTTTAAGTTATTACTAAGTATAAATGGGGTTGGGGCTAAGGCAGCTCTTTCTTTATTATCAATAAGTAGAGTAACTAACTTAAAGTATGCAATAATGATGGGTGATGAAAAACATATATGTAGAGCACCTGGAATAGGTAAAAAGACAGCAGGAAGAATCATATTGGAACTTCAAGATAAGCTTAAGAAGGAAGATATGGTTATTGATAAAGATCAAATTGATATGGATAATGACTTTAATGAAGATAATAACTATGCATCAACTTTAAGCGAAGTAATGGGAGCTTTATTAGCTCTTGGATACAGCGAAAAAGAAGCTGAATTAGCATTAAAGAAGGCTAATAAGAATGATACGGTAGAAAATGTTATTAAGGAATGTTTAAAAGTATTAATGGGATAGGGGGATGAAATATGGAAAGAATAATTACTCCTGCCGAGTTAGAGGAAGATTCAAAGGGAGAATTAAGTCTTAGACCTCAAAAAATAAGTGAATATATTGGTCAAGATAAGGTTAAAGAGAGACTAGATATATTTATAAAAGCAGCTCAAAAAAGAGGGGAAGCTTTAGACCATGTTCTTTTATATGGACCTCCAGGACTAGGTAAAACTACTTTGGCTAATATTATTGCCAGGGAAATGGGGGGGGATTTGAAGATAACCTCAGGACCTGCAATTGAGAGAGCAGGGGACTTGGCAGCTATTTTAACATCTCTTAAAGATAATGATGTTTTATTTATTGATGAAATACATAGACTAAATAGAAGTGTAGAAGAAATACTTTATCCAGCAATGGAAGATTACGCTCTTGACATAGTTATAGGTAAGGGAGCAGCAGCAAAATCTATAAGATTGGATTTGCCACAGTTCACCTTAATTGGAGCAACTACAAGAATAGGAATGCTTACATCTCCACTTAGAGATAGATTTGGTGTATTATGTTCTATGGAATATTATACAGTGGAACAATTAAAGGAGATAGTAATTAGAAGTGCTTTAGTTTTTGGATGTAACATAACAGAAGAAGGGGCTATAGAAATAGCGAGAAGATCTAGAGGTACACCAAGAATAGCAAATAGGCTATTAAAGAGAGTTAGAGATTATTCAGAAGTATATTCAGATAACTTAATAAGCTTAAAAGAGGCTAGAGAAGCCTTAGGACTTTTAGAGGTAGACAATGAGGGCTTTGACAGAGTTGACAATAAAATTTTAGAGGCTATAATAGATAACTTTGGGGGAGGCCCTGTTGGGATTGAAACATTATCCTACTTTGTAGGCGAGGAACTTGGAACCCTTGAAGATGTTTATGAGCCATATCTTCTTCAAAGAGGTTTTATAGTTAGAACGCCTAGGGGGAGAGTTGCTACAGAAAAAGCATATAAGCACTTAGGAAGAGCAATGAATAAGAAAAATGTACATGAAGGACAAAAAAGTTTTTTCAATAGTTAGGAGAAGTGAAGGATATGAAGGTATCTGATTTTGATTTTTATCTTCCAGAGGAGTTAATTGCACAACATCCTCTAGAAAAGAGAGATACATCTAGATTAATGGTTTTAAACAAAGTAACTGGAGAGATAGAACATAAGAGATTTTATGATATTATTGACTATCTAAAAAAGGGAGATACTTTAGTACTAAATAATACTAGGGTTTTACCAGCTAGACTAATAGGAGAAAAGGAATATACAGGTGGTAAAATAGAGTTCTTACTTTTAAAAAGATTAGAGGGAGATAAGTGGGAATGCTTAGCTAAGCCTGGAAAAAGTGCAAGAGAAGGAAGAAGATTTACCTTTGGTGATGGTAAATTAAAGGCAGAAGTTGTTGAAGTTTTAGAAAATGGTAATAGAATAGTTCAGTTTTTCTATGAAGGAATATTTGAAGAGGTTTTAGATTCCTTAGGAGAAATGCCACTTCCACCATATATTCATGAAAGACTAGAAGATAAAGAAAGATATCAAACTGTATATTCTAAGGAAGAGGGATCAGCAGCAGCACCAACAGCTGGACTTCACTTTACAGAAGAATTATTACAAAAGATAAAAGATAAGGGTATAAATATTGCATATGTAACTTTACATGTTGGTTTAGGTACTTTTAGACCAGTAAAGGTTGAAGATATAGAAAGTCATGATATGCATTCTGAGTTTTATGTATTAGATGAAGAAAATGCACAAATAATAAATGATACAAAGAAGAGAGGAAATAGGGTAATATCTGTAGGAACAACATCTACAAGAACTATAGAAACTATTGCAGATGATAATGGATTAGTTAAAGCTCAAACTGGATGGACTAATATTTTTATTTATCCAGGATATAAGTTTAAAACTATAGATAACTTAATTACAAATTTCCACTTGCCAGAATCAACGCTTATTATGCTAGTATCAGCTTTAGCTGGAAAAGAGCATGTATTAAATGCTTATAATGAAGCAGTTAAAGAAAAGTATAGATTCTTCTCATTTGGAGATGCAATGTTTATAAAATAAGGAGTGAATTTTTTGTCAAAGAGATATACTTTACTAAAGAAGGATGGAAAAGCAAGAAGAGGTAGATTTGTTACACCTCATGGAACAATAGAAACACCAGTATTTATGAATGTTGGTACATTAGCTGCAATAAAGGGCGCTGTATCATCAATGGATTTAAAGGAAATAGGATGCCAAGTAGAGCTTTCAAATACATATCACCTTCATTTAAGACCTAGTGATAAGGTTGTATATAAAATGGGTGGATTACATGAATTTATGAATTGGGATAGACCAATACTTACAGATTCAGGTGGATTCCAAGTTTTCTCTTTATCAGGAATGAGAAAGATAAAGGAAGAAGGAGTTTACTTTAGTTCACATATAGATGGTAAGAAAATATTTATGGGACCTGAGGAATCAATGCAAATTCAAAGCAATCTAGCATCAACTATTGCAATGGCCTTTGATGAATGTATTCCAATACCTTCATCAAGAGAATATGTTGAAAAGTCAGTGGCAAGAACAACTAGATGGCTTGAAAGATGTAAGGCGGAAATGGATAGATTAAATTCACTTCCAGAAACAATTAATAAGGAACAAATGTTATTTGGTATAAACCAAGGAGCAACATTTAAGGATATAAGAATAGAGCATGCAAAAACTATTGCTAAGATGGATTTAGATGGATATGCTATAGGTGGTTTAGCAGTTGGAGAAACTCACGAAGAGATGTATGAAACTATAGATGCTGTTGTACCATACCTTCCAGAAGATAAACCAATATATTTAATGGGAGTAGGGACTCCTGCTAATATATTAGAGGCTGTTGATAGAGGGGTAGACTTCTTTGACTGTGTACTTCCTGCTAGAAATGGTAGACATGGTCATGTATTCACTAAAGATGGTAAGATTAATTTAATGAATGCAAAGTTTGAATTAGATAAGAGACCTATAGATGAAGGTTGTCAATGTCCAGCATGTAAGAGTTATACTAGAGGATATATTAGACACTTATTTAAAGCTAAAGAAATGCTTGCCATGAGATTATGCGTTCTACATAATTTATATTTCTATAATAAGCTTATGGAAGATATAAGAGCAGCTATTGATGGTGGCTATTATAAAGAGTTTAAAGAACAAAAGCTAAAAGATTGGAACATTAAAGCATAATATTGACAAAGATAATAAAGAATTGTAAACTACTTTAAAAGGATGTTGAATTAACATTCATAAGGTTAGTTTTACAAAAGGGAAGGAAGGAAATAAAAGAATGGAGATAATAGCATCATTAGTACCTATGTTAATAGTATTTGTAGTATTTTATTTAGTACTACTATTACCAGAAAAGAAGAGAAAAAAGCAATATATGCAAATGTTAGATGACCTACAAGTTAATGATGAAATCATGACTAGAGGTGGAATAATAGGAAAAATAATTTCTCTTGATGGAGACAATATGGTTCTTGAATCAGGTCCAGATAGAGCAAGATTAAAAATGACTAAAAATGCAATAGCAAATAAAATATATAAAGAAGACTAGAATAGTACCCCTTGATACTTCATAAAATTTAGTATCAGGGGGTGTTTTATATGGATGAAAATAGAAGTTTTGTAAAATCAGTTTTAAAGGGTTGGATTGGTGCAGTGCTATTAACATTTATGCTTATGTTAATATTATCTTTAGCTATGATTAAGTTTGAGCTAAATGATAATATATATAGCATTATTTTTACAGTAATAACAGTAGTTTCTCTTGTAATAGGAGCAGTGCTTGCAGCAAGAAACAATGGAGAAAAGGGATGGCTTACTGGTGGTATAGTAGGTTTACTTTTCTTTATATTTATATTTGTGTTTAGCTCTGTTATAAACGGAAGTTTTGCTTTTGATATAACACAAATATATAAGTTAATAGGCTGTTTTGGAGTTGGTACTATATCAGGAATACTAGGGATAAATCTGTAAAAAATCTTTTATATATATTACCAATATGCTATAATGTAAAAATACAATGTGAAATTCGAACCTAGTACTGAGGAGGATAAAAATGAAGACAAAGGGCAAAAGTTCAGCATTATTTATACTTTGTACTTTAGCTATAATCCTATTTGCTTTTGTAGGTTATAAAGGAGCTGAAGTTGCAGGGTGGAGAATTAAACCGTTTTCGGAAACTATAACAAAGGGACTTGACCTTCAAGGCGGTGTTTCTGTTGTTATGGAAATTCAAGACGAAGAAGTAAGCAAGGAAGACTTAGAGAAAACAAAAGAGCAATTATCTCTAAGAGTAAACAAAATAGGGGTAGCAGAAACAGTAGTTTCAACTGAAGGGGATAGAAGAATAAGAATTGATATTCCAGCACAAGTTGATTCAGGGGAAATAGTAGAAAGCTTAGGGAAAACTGGTGAGTTAACTTTTAAATCTCCAAAAGGGGATGTTATCTTAACAGGACAAGACGTAAGTAAGGCTACAGCAACATCAGATGAAAATGGGTTGCCACAAGTTGCACTAGAACTAAATGAGAATGGAACTAAAAAGTTTGCTGATGCAACTAAAGAGTACTTAGGTCAATCAATTTCAGTTAATATGGATGATGAAGTTTTAACAAATCCAACAGTAAATAGCGTAATAACAAATGGTTCTGCGGTAATTACAGGAAGCAAAAGCGCAGATGATGCAAAGAGACTTGCAGGATTAATTAATGCAGGGGCTTTACCTGTTACTGTAAAAGCAGCTTCAGTAAAAACTGTAGGAGCACAACTTGGAGAAGAGGCACTTCCAAATGCTTTAAAAGCAGCTTTAATTGGTATAGGACTAATTTTTGTATTTATGATTATTTATTATAGAGTACCAGGAGCTATAGCTTGTTTAGCATTAACATTATTTATTGCATTAATATTATTCTTATTTGGTGAAATAGGTGTTACCTTAACTTTACCAGGAATTGCAGGAGTTCTATTAACAATAGGTATGGCTGTAGATGCTAATGTGCTAATTTTTGAAAGAATAAGAGAAGAGCTTAAAAAAGGTGTGTCAATTAGAAGTGCTGTAGAAAAGGGATTTGAAAATGCAACATCATCAATAATGGATTCCAATATTACAACTATAATAGCAGCTTTAGTACTTTACTTCCTAGGATCAGGAACAGTAAAAGGTTTTGCTATAACTTTACTTATAGGTATAGTAGTAAGTTTATTTACAGCGTTGATTGTTACTAAATTCTTTATGAATAAGGCTGTAGAAATGGGATTACTAACAAAACTATCTCAGTTCAGAGTGAAGAGGGGGTAGAGAGTCATGCTTAAAGTTGTAGAAAAAAAGAAGATATGGTTTAGTATTTCAGCTATTATAATAGCAATTGGGTTAATTGCTATGTTTGCTAAAGGTTTAAACTTCGGAATAGATTTTGAAGGTGGAACTAATATAATTTTAAAGTTTGATGAAGAGTACAATAAAGAGGAAGTAGATTCTATAGTTAAAGGATTTGCATCTGATGCAGTAACAAATACTGCAGAAAATAATGAGTATGAAATTAAATCAAAGAATTTTGAGAGCAAGGATGTTTCTAAGTTAGTAGAAGAATTAAAGAAAAAATACAAGATGCCAGAAAATGCCATTGTATCTCAAGAGGAGATTGGAGCTTCTGTAGGTAAAGAATTAAGAGTTAATTCTTTAAAGGCGTTAGCTATAGCATTTGTAGCTATGCTTATATATATAGCAGTAAGGTTTGAATTTAAGTTTGGTGTTATTGCACTAATAGCCTTAGCACATGACTTATTAATAACTATAAGCGTATTTGCAGTGTTTGGTATTTCTATTAATTCACCATTTATAGCTGCAGTATTAACAATAGTAGGTTATTCTATAAATGCAACAATAGTAATTTTTGATAGAATAAGAGAAAACCTAAAATTATCAGGAAGAACTTCTGCAGCAGAAGTTGCTAACAAAAGTGTAACTCAAACTATGGCAAGGTCAATAAATACTACATTAACTACTTTATTTACTATAGTAGCTGTGTATATATTTGTACCTACTGTAAGAGGATTCTCTTTCCCAATAATAATTGGTATAGTTTCAGGATTATTCTCATCAGTATTTATAGCACCTTCTTTATGGGTACTTGTTACAGAAAAAAAGAAAAAATCTAAATAATAATAATAAAAGTTTTCAGCCTAAACTAGGTTGAAAACTTTTTTTATTCTTTAGAAAATTATATGCGCCTGGTCTTTTGCTCACATGCGTTTCCAAAAGCCAGAGTGCGCTGAAAAAAATCGACGATTCGGCAAGCTCGTCTTGACGATTTTTTTACTATCTAAGAAAGTATAAAATTTTAATTAGATATAAATCAAAGGGGGATTACAATTTCATATTAAAAAAATCCACTCCATCTTTTTTATAGAATATGATTTATATTTAATTAAATAATAATAAAAACGCATACTATATGTAGAATAAAAAAAATAAAAAGCACAATTTGTAGTGTGTATGTAAATACTTTAAAAAATGGTTTGATATTATGACTGTTTTCATCTATAATATAGTTGTTTTCTTATTTTATGGAGGAGTAAGTCATGCGTAAATTTTGGGAGAGTATTTATTGTCCAAATTATATAACTGGATATAATCCCTTTTTACTTAGACATATGAATAAAGCGATTGAAAAGTTAGTTTACGCTGTAAATAATAGAAAAAAGATTGTTATTTATGGTGTGTCTTCAGTAGATGGAATATGTTCTATTGCATCCTTAAGTTTAATTTTAATGTATTTAAATGCGGATGTTGAATATCTTATATATGAAGAGGAAGATGCTAAAAAATCTATAGATTGCAATAATATAAAAAATGATATTGATTTTTTAGGAGCTGATTTACTTATAACACTTGGAGTTGATTTAAAGTCGGAGAGTGAGGTAAAGCTTTGCAATGAGCTTGATATAGATCTAATTGTTTTAGAAAATAAAAAGACAGTTAGGGAAAGAAGCTATGTCTATATAAATCCGAACCAAAAGGGGTGTCAGTACAGGTATAAGAACCTGTCTTTAAGTGCGTTAACTTTTAAGCTAATGCAAGCTATTGCAATCTACTATAATCTAAAGAGTATTAACAAATATTTAGATTTGATTTTAATAGGTGCGCATTGGGCAAAGGTTCCCCTTAAAGGTGAAAATGGAGTTATAATAAAAGAGGGCAAAAAGTTTTTAATTAATACTAATAACTATGGTTTAAGGGCTGTTATGGAGTTAAATAATATAGTAGAGTTGGATGATAATAGCATCGTTAAGATCATAGAACTTATTACTCCAACAGGAAGCACTGTAGGAATGGTTAATAATGCACGTATTATACTTGAATTATTAATAACAAATGATAAGGATAGAGCTGAACAAATTTCTAAATACTTATATAACTTAAAAAAGCCTGAAGAGTAGTAAATAATTTACGCTTTGATAAAGTAGAATAGGCGATTTTTATATAAATAATATTTTTGGAGGAAGCAGTATGAATTTAAAAGATAGTATTAGAGTGGTAGAGGGTTTTCCAAAAGAAGGTATAAGCTTTAAAGATATCACTACTTTAATTGGTGATGGAGAAGCTTTAAAGTGCTCAATTGATAAAATTGTAGAACACTTAAAGGATAAAAACGTTGATTTAATAGTAGGACCAGAAGCTAGAGGATTCATATTTGGTGTTCCAGTAGCTTATGCTCTAGGTGTTGGGTTTGTGCCTGTAAGAAAGCCAGGAAAACTACCATGTGAAACAGTATCTGTTGACTATGGTTTAGAATACGGTAATGATACTTTAGAAATTCATAAAGATGCAATAAAGAAAGGTCAAAGAGTTGCAATAGTAGATGATCTTTTAGCTACAGGAGGAACAATTGAAGCAGTTGCCAAGCTAGTAGAAACTGTTGGTGCTGAAGTAGTAGCTTTAGATTTTGCTATTGAACTTACAGGTCTAAATGGAAGAGATAAATTACAAGGATATGATGTAATGTCTCTAGTTGATTACGAGTTTTAATTTGTTGAAAAAGATAGGATAATAATATATAATAATATTTATTAAGAATGGCTGGTTAGTATAAACCAGCCATTGATTTTAGAAATAAATAGCTAGGGGAGAGTAAGCCTTATGATTGAGAGCTTAATAAAAAAGATTAATGACAATTGTATAAACGTTGATATAGATATAATAGAAAAAGCTTATAACTTTGCTAGTGAAGCTCATAAATCTCAAAAGAGAGAATCAGGTGAACCCTATATAATTCATCCTATTGATGTGGCAGAAATTCTTGCAGAGCTTGGTATGGATACAAATACTATTGCTGCAGGACTATTACATGATGTGTTAGAAGACACTGATTGTACTTATAAAGAGATGTCTGATATGTTTAATGAGGAAATTGCAAGTTTAGTAAATGGAGTAACTAAGCTTGGTAAAATAGAGTATAAAAGTAAACAGGAACAGCAAGCAGATAATGTTAGAAAAATGCTTTTAGCAATGGCTAAAGATATAAGGGTTATTATTATAAAGCTTGCAGATAGATTACATAATATGAGAACTCTAAAGTTCATGCCTAAAGAAAAGCAAAAGCTTAAAGCAAAGGAAACTTTAGATATATATGCACCTCTTGCCCATAGACTTGGTATGTCTAAGATTAAGTGGGAATTAGAGGACCTTTCTTTTAGATATTTACATGAAGAAGAATACTATGATTTAGTAAGACAAATTGCAGAAAAAAGAGTAGAGAGAGAAGCGTATATCTCTAGTATAATTGATGATTTATATAAGAATTTAGAGGAATCTGGAATAGATTCTGATATTGAAGGAAGACCAAAGCATTTTTATAGTATTTATAGAAAAATGGTTAATAAGAATAAGACTATAGAGCAAATTTTTGACTTAACAGCTATTAGAATTCTAGTGAATTCAGTAAAGGACTGTTATGGTGTTTTAGGTATAGTTCATACTATATATAAGCCAATACCAGGAAGATTTAAGGATTATATAGCTATGCCTAAGCCAAATATGTATCAATCTTTACATACAACTGTAATTGGACCACAAGGAAAAACATTTGAAATACAAATAAGAACTTTTGACATGCATAAAACTGCTGAATATGGTATTGCTGCTCACTGGAAGTACAAAGAAGGTGATGCAGGTGAAGATAAAGAAAAGGGCTTTGAGAAGAAGCTTGCTTGGCTTAGAGATATGCTTGAGTGGCAAAAGGAAACATCAGATGCTGAAGAGTTTATGGAAGGATTTAAAATAGATCTTTTCTCTGATGAAATATTTGTATTTACTCCTAAAGGGGTAGTTATAAATTTAGCAAGTGGGTCTACACCAATAGATTTTGCTTATAGAATACATACGGATGTTGGAAATAGATGCATAGGTGCAAAAGTTAATGGAAAAATTGTTCCTTTAGATTATAAGCTAAAGACTGGAGAGATAGTTGAAATAATCACTTCTCAATCAGCTAAGGGTCCTAATATGGATTGGCTTAATATAGCAAAGAGTAATCAAGCTAAAAGTAAGATAAAGTCTTGGCTTAAAAAAGCTAAAAAGGATGAAAATATAAATAAGGGTAAAGAACTTCTTGAAAAAGAATTAAGAAAGCAAGGAGTTATATTATCAGAAATCACTAAAGGTGATTCATATGAAAGACTTGCAAAAAGATATAATCTACATAACTCTGATGATATTTATGCTGCAGTTGGAGTAGGAAGTATATCAGCTTCTGCCTTTGTATCTAGATTAAAAGAAGAAAATCTAGGTGATAAGGTTAAGCAATCTGACGAAGAAATAGCTAAAAATATTGAGGAGCACATTGCAAAAAGTGATAGGGTTAATAAGAAGGAAGGTAATTATGGAATTACAGTAAAAGGTGAAAGTAATCTTATGATCAGGTTTGCAAGATGTTGTAATCCTGTACCAGGTGATGAAATACAAGGATATATTACAAAGGGTAGAGGGGTATCTGTACATAGAACTGATTGTAGTAACTTAAAATCTTTAATAGCCTATGACCCTAATAAAGTTGTAGATGTAAGTTGGGGAATGTCAAAGGGTGCTTCATATGTTGCAGAGGTTAGAGTTAAATCTGATGATAGAATGGGAGTATTATCTGATATTATGAAGGTAATAACAGATTCAGGATTACATTTAAATGCTTTAAATGCTAATTCTGCTAAAGGAAATGAAGCTTTAATTAATATAAAGGTAAAAATAGATTCTATAGAACAACTTAGGGAACTTATGAAAAAGATAAGAAGACTTAAAGGAGTTACAGATGTATTTAGAGTTAATAGTTAGGAGAGCTATATAATGAGAGCTGTTGTACAAAGAGTTAAAAAGTCAAGAGTTATTGTTGAAGGTAGATTAGTTGGAGAAATAAATAAAGGCTTTAATGTCCTTTTAGGAATTTCTAAAGATGATACAATAGAAGACTTGAAATATATAAAAGATAAAATTATTAACTTAAGAGTGTTTGAAGATGAAAATGATAAAATGAACCTTTCTCTTTTAGATATAAAGGGGGATATTCTTGCAATTTCTCAATTTACTCTTTATGGTGATTGTAGAAAAGGTAGAAGACCTAATTTTATGAATGCTATGGGTGGAGATGAGGCAAAAGCACTATATGAAGAATTCGTGAAAATGCTAAAAGAATCTGGCTTAAAGGTAGAAACGGGAGAGTTTGGCGCGCATATGAATGTTGAAATTGAAAATGATGGGCCAGTGACAATTCTATTAGATAGCAAAAAAGAGTTTTAATTCTTTAGGAAATTATAGTAATTACTAAATTGTGAGTAACTTCAACAATTTAATAATATATGAGTTTATTTATTCCTAAAGAATAAAAATAAAATTATATGCGCCTGGTCTTTTGCTCACATGCGTTCACAAAAGCCAGAATGCGCTGAAAAAATCGACGAGACGATTTTTTAAAGGGAGGAATTTATAGTGATAATAAAAGCAATACCAGCTGGAATATATGATGCAAATTGTTATATAGTAATGGATGAAAAAACAAAGGATGCAGTAGTGTTAGACCCAGGTGGAGATGGAGAAATGCTAGAAAGAGCTATAAAAGATATGGGAGCAAATGTTAAGAGTATTCTTTTAACTCATGGGCATATGGATCATGTAGGTGGTGTAGAGTATTTATCAGATAAACTAAATGTTCCATTCTATATATCAAAAATAGATGAAGAATACATGGAGAAAGACAATTATGTATTTGGATCAATTAGAAATGCTAACGGATATTTAGAGGATGGCAATGAGTTATCTTTTGGAAGCTTAAATATAAAAGTAATAGCTACTCCAGGTCATACAAAGGGTGGCTTATGCTTCTTAATAGAGGATAAACTATTTACAGGGGATACTTTGTTCCAAGGATCTATAGGAAGAACTGACTTTATAGGAGGAAGTTTTTCAGAGATTATAAATAGTATAAAGACTAAATTATTACCTCTTGGTGATGAAATAGAAGTATATCCAGGTCATGGACCTAAGTCATCTATAGGATATGAAAAAGGATACAATATGTATTTAAATGACTATGATAGTTTAATATAGGAGAAAAAATGGATATAAATATTAAATTAAACGATCTAAAATATAGATATGATGTTTATCAAATGTTTAATATATATTTCCCTCTAGACAAAATTAACTTTTCAGAGCTAGAGGGAGATTATCATGTTGAAATAACTGATGATAAAGTTAGTTTTTCTTATAATGATATAAGTAGAGAAGACTATAAAAATGATAATGAATATTATAAGGAAACCATAAAGAAAGTAATATTTAAAGCTTTAAGAGATATTACTGGAGATGAATATCCTTGGGGAACCTTAGTTGGTATTAGACCATCTAAGATTGCTCTTAAACATTTAAGAGAAGGAAAAAGTGAAGAAGAGGTAAAAGAAATATTCTTTGAAAAGCATATAACTTCAGAAGAGAAAGCACAACTTTGTATAGATGTAGCTGAATTTGAGGATAAGTATGTAAATAAAGATCCTAAGAATATTGCTATTTATGTTGGAATGGCCTTTTGTCCTACAAGATGTCTTTACTGTTCCTTTGCAGCTAATCCAATCGGTGGAAATAAAAAATTAGTTAATCCATACCTAGAGGCACTTACATATGAAATTGAAGAAATCAAGAAGTATGTAGATGAAAAAGGATTAATGATTGAATCAGTTTATTTTGGAGGAGGCACTCCAACAGCTGTAAATGATGAGGAATTTGAAAACTTAATGAATAAAATATATAATTCATTTGTAGAAAATAGAGAATTAAAAGAATTTACAGTAGAGTGTGGAAGACCAGATTCTATTACATTAAACAAGCTTCAAACAATGAAGAAGTATGATGTAACAAGAATTAGTATCAATCCTCAGACTATGAATGATGAAACCCTAAAGTTAATAGGTAGGGGACATACTTCACAAGATGTAATAGATAAGTTCAAAATGGCTAGGGAGCTTGGCTTTGAAGATATAAATATGGATATGATAATAGGACTACCAGGGGAGGGCCTTCAGGAGGCTAAGATTACAGCTAGAGAAATTAAAAAGCTTTCACCTGATAGCTTAACTATACATGGACTATCTCTTAAAAGAGGTTCTATAATGTATGAGAACTTTATTCTAAAAAAAGGCTTAGGTTTAAAAAGTCAAGAAGAGATAATGAAGATGTACGAAGAGAGTAAAAATCTTGCCAAGGAATTAGAATTAACCCCATATTATATGTATAGACAAAAAAATATGGTTGGAAATATGGAGAATTTGGGTTATTCTAAGAAGGGAAAAGAGTGTATCTATAACATTCAAATGATAGAGGATAAGCAAACAATTATAGCCTTAGGAGCAGATGCTGTTACTAAAGTTGTTTTCTTAGAGAATGATAGAATAGAGAGATTTGGTAATGTTAAGGATATTAAGGAATATGTAAATAGAATAAAAGAAATGGTAGATGGTAAGATTGCTTTACTAGATACTTTGTATAAATAAGGAGGATTAATATGGCAGAAATGCAAGCACCTAAGGGTACTAAAGATATGTTGCCTCAAGATGCATATAAGTGGCACTATGTAGAAAATACATTTAAAGATACAGCAAAAAACTTTGGCTTAAAAGAGATAAGAACTCCTATTTTTGAACATACAGAGCTTTTCTTAAGAGGAGTTGGAGATACAACTGATATAGTACAAAAGGAAATGTATACTTTTGAAGATAAAGGAAAGAGAAGTGTTACATTAAAACCAGAAGGTACAGCACCTATAGTAAGAGCTTTTATAGAAAATAGACTATTTAATGAAGCTCAACCTACTAAGCTATACTATGTAATTCCTTGTTTTAGATATGAAAATGTTCAAAAGGGAAGACTTAGACAATTCCACCAATGTGGTGTTGAAGTATTTGGTTCTAAGGAACCATCAATGGATGCAGAAGTTATAGCTTTTGCTATGGAAGTTTTAAAGAATCTTGGATTAAAAGGATTAAAGCTTAATATAAACAATTTAGGTTGTCCAAAATGTAGACCTAATTACAATGAAGCTTTAAAGAACTTCTTAAAGGAAAACTATGATAATTTATGCCCTACATGTAAGGAAAGATTTGAAAAGAATCCTATGAGAATTCTAGATTGTAAGGAAAAGAAATGTAAGGAAATTACTAAGAGTGCACCTATAATATTAGATTTTATGTGCGAAGAATGTGATACTCACTTTACTAAGGTAAAAGAGTATTTAGATTTATTAGGAATTCCATACGCAGTTGATCCAGGAATAGTTAGAGGATTAGATTATTACACTAAGACTATCTTTGAAATCTTAAATGATGACTTCACAGCTATAGGTGGAGGAAGATATGATAATATGATAGAAGAACTTGGTGGTCCTAGCATGCCAGCAGTTGGATTTGCAATGGGTATTGAAAGATTGATAATGGCTCTTGACAAGGAAGGTATAGAAATTCCAAGTAATGAGAGTTATGCTTTATATATAGGATCAAGAGGTGATGAAGCATATAAAGCTGGATTTAAGCTTGCTAATGATTTAAGAAGCAAAGGTGTAGCTGTTGAAATAAATCATATGGGTAGAAGTGTTAAAGCAGAAATGAAATATGCTAATAAGGTTGGTGCTAAGTTTACTACAATCTTAGGTGATGATGAATTAGCTAATAATGTAATAAAGCTTAAGAGAATGAGTGATGGTGAAATATTTGAAGTATCACTTGAAAATATAGATGAAATTGCAAACACACTTAAGTAAGAAAGGAATGACTTTAAAATGGGTGAATCTTTAGGTGGATTAAAGAGAACTATGTACTGTGGTGAACCTAGGGAAGAACATATAGGTAAGAAGATTACTCTTATGGGATGGGTTCAAAGAAATAGAAAGCTTGGAGGTCTTGAATTTATAGACTTAAGAGATAGAAGTGGAATAATGCAAGTTGTTTTTGGTGAAGAAATAAATGCTGAAGCTTTTGAAAAAGCTAAAGGTGTTAAGCCAGAATACTGCATAGCTGTAACAGGAGAAGTTGTTAAGAGACAATCTCCTAATGAAAACATACCAACAGGTATGGTTGAATTAATGTGTGAAGAAATAAAGGTTCTTTCAGAATCTGAAACTCCACCAATATATATAAAAGAAGGATTAGATGCATCTGAGCAAATTAGATTAAAGTATAGATACTTAGATTTAAGAAGACCAGATATGCAAAATATCTTTATGATAAGGAATAGAGCTACTAAGGCAGTAAGAGATTTCTTAGATAACAACGGATTCTTAGATGTAGAAACTCCAATGTTAACTAAGTCAACTCCAGAAGGAGCAAGAGACTACTTAGTACCATCTAGAAATTATCCAGGTATGTTCTATGCATTACCTCAATCACCACAAATATTTAAGCAATTATTAATGGTTTCTGGATTTGATAGATACTATCAAATAGTTAAGTGCTTCAGAGATGAAGATTTAAGAGCAAACAGACAACCAGAATTTACTCAAATAGATATGGAATTAAGCTTCGTTGAGCAAGATGATGTTATGGAATTAAATGAAAGACTTGTAGCTCATGTATTCAAAGAAGTTTTAGGTCATGAAGTTAAGCTTCCAATAGCTAGAATGACATTTAAAGATGCTATGGAAAAGTACGGTTCTGATAAGCCAGACTTAAGATTCGGTATGGAAATTACTGATTTAACAGAGGTTGTTAAGGATGTAGACTTTAAAGTATTCCAAAGCGCTATAGAAATTGGCGGTTCAGTTAGAGCTCTTTGCCTAAAGGGTGGAGCATCTATGGGAAGAAAAGATGTTGATAGATTAGGTGAATTTGTTAAGACTTATAAAGCTAAGGGATTAGCATATATTCAACTTAAGGAAGAAGGAATTAAATCTCCTATAGCTAAGTTCTTAAAGGAAGAAGAAATGAATGCTATCATTGAAAAGATGGGAGCAGAAACAGGAGATATAATTTTAATAGTTGCAGATAAAAACTCAGTAGTATTCCAAAGTCTTGGAGCATTAAGATTAGAACTTGCTAAGAAGTATGATTTAATTAAGGATAAGAATGAATTTAACTTCTGCTGGATTACTGAATTCCCATTATTTGAGTATGATGAAGAAGAAAATAGATATACAGCTTGTCACCATCCATTTACAGCACCAATGGATGAAGATTTAGATATGATAGAAACTAATCCAGGTGCAGTAAGATCTAAGGCATATGACTTAGTATTAAATGGTGAAGAATTAGGTGGAGGTTCTATAAGAATTCATAATATGGAACTTCAACAAAGAATGTTTAAAGCTTTAGGCTTTACAGAAGAATCTGCTTGGGAAAGATTTGGATTCTTATTAGAAGCATTTAAGTTTGGTCCACCACCACATGGAGGATTAGCATTTGGTCTTGATAGAATGATAATGTTCTTAGCTGGAACAGATAATATTAAAGATGTTATTGCATTCCCTAAGAATCAAAATGCTTACTGCTACTTAAGTGAAGCACCAAATATAGCAGATGAAAAACAATTAGAAGAATTAGGTATTGCTATAATAGCTAAAAATGAAGAAGAATAATATTTTGTTTTAATTAAAAGAACTTTGCGAAAGCAAAGTTCTTTTTTTACGTCTGGGAAAATATGTAAAACACGTACATTCTCAAGATAAAATGTTATTAATTTCGAAACATGTTTTTAAAGTATATAAATTAATGAATATATAGAAAAAAGTTATTATAATAATTTTAAATAGTGTAGACAAATTAAGTTAATTGTATAGCTAATTCGTAAGATATTCGAAAATAAGAAGTAATTCACCGAAAAATGTGTTAAATTCTTCAGAAATACTTTTAAAGCTATCATAACTTCCAATTGGAACAGATAAGGTAGAGGCTTTAGCTAATTTAGAATTTTTATTAGCTGTAAAGGAAATAATTTTAAATCCATAATTATTAGCTTCTTCAACTAGTTCTACTAGTCTAGAGGTTTTCCCAGAACGTGATATAGCTATTATTAATAGATTATCCTTATTTTCTGGTGAAAGTAGCTGAAGATGTAGTGTATGTGCACAGCTGTATCCTTTTAGAAATAAAGCTTCACTAATAAAATTAGATATTATATCTGAAAAACCCATGCCAGTTATAACAATTTGTTTATTCTTATATTCAGAAAGAATTGAATTAAATTCTTTCTTATAAGGTTTTACAGTATTATAAAGTTTTGAATATGCATTTTCATTATTATTTTCACTTTTATTATAAGTGTAGGATATGTAATGAATCATATCAGAATAACCTTCAAAACCTAGTTTTTTTACTAATTTATATACCATAGATGTTGAGGTATAGTTATCTGATGCAAGTTTTCTTATACCTATAGATTTTATTTCATCAATATTATCATAAAGATACTGAAGTAATTTTCTTTCTAATGTATCTAAGTTGTGTTTATGAGATAAAAGTTCAATATTCATTAAATCACCTCTAAGGTATTATACAATAAGCTAATTAATAATTAAAATATAAAATTAACAAAGGAGAATGTACTATGAGCAACAAATTCACTCAAGACCCATGGGCAAGAACAAAAACTCGTAATGGACTAAATGGAGATGAAGTTATATCAGCTCTACAAAAGTCTATTAGAAGAGGACTAGTTGAGGAGGCATGTAAGTTTGCATATGAAATGTATATTACATCACCTCAAATGGAAGACAAGCTATGGAGAAGACTATTAACAATAACTGTTGAAGATATTGGTATGGGAGATCCTAATGCAGCTATATTAGTAAATAATCTTAACCAAATGAGATTACAATTTGATTATGCAGATGGAGATAGACCAATATACTTTATTCATGCTATAAGATATCTTTGTGCATGTGAAAAGGATAGATCAAGCGATCTTCTTAAGAACATTGTAATAAAAGGATTTGCTATGGGTGAGGTTCCAGAAATACCTGACTATGCATTAGATAAGCATACAGTAAGAGGAGCTGAAATGGGAAGAGACTCATTCCATTTCTTAAATGAAGCAAGTAAGGTTATACCTCAAATGGAAGTAGACAATGATTACAAAGAACGTTATGGAAAGATATTAGAAACATATAAGCCAGAAGAGGCAGTTGAATCAGCATTTAAATTCAATGGATGGCAGTACTAAAATAGCATGGTAGGAGGAAGTGGGCTATGGAAGGAAATAAGTTTTTAGATAAATTAGATAGAGTTTTATCACCGATAGGAAGTAAGTTAGGGAATCAAAGACATTTAAAGGCAATATCTGATGGTATGATGATGCCTTTAGCATTAATTGTTGTGGGAGCGTTATTTTTAGTTATAGCAAACCCACCTATAAATCCAGATTTAGTTAATGCAGATACTGCAAATTTCTTTGTTAAGGGATTATTATCTTGGAAAGAATTCGCTGTTAAAAATTATGCTATGTTAACAGCACCATTTAATATGACAATGGGTATGTTTGGACTTATGAGTGCATTCTCAATTGCATACTCATTGGCTAATGAATATAAAATGAAAGCTTCTATTTCAGGATTAATCTCATTATCAGTATTTTTAATGATTTGTGCACCAGCTGTAGAAGGTGGGATTTCTACTCAATATCTAGGAGCAGATGGATTATTTGTAGCGATTATTATATCTGTACTATCTGTTGAAATATCAAGATTCCTAAAGGTTAAGGGGCTTGAGTTTAAGTTACCAGATTCAGTACCATCAGCTGTAACATCATTTATTAATTCAATATTACCTGTAGTAGCTAATATAGTAATCCTTTATGGATTAAATATTATATTAGTTTCAAGCTTAGATAAGAATTTACCAGATGCTATAATGGGAATTTTAACACCAGCTTTATCTGTAGTAGATAATTTATGGGGATTCATATTCCTAATAACTTTTTCTAACTTGTTATGGCTATTTGGAGTTAACGGAACTTCAATTATATTCCCTATAGTATTTTCATTAGGTATAGCTAACAGTGGATTAAATGCAGAATTAGTATCAGCAGGACAAGCACCAACAAACCTTATGAACTTACAAATGTTTAGAATAGCTATCATGGGCGGAGCAGGTAATACAATAGGATTAATTATACTTATGATGAAGAGTAGATCAACTCATCTTAAAACATTAGGAAGATTATCAATAGTACCTGGAATGTGTGGAATAAATGAACCAGTAATATTTGGTGGACCAATCGTGTTTAATCCAATACTTGCAATTCCATTTTTAATTACACCTATAGTATCAGTATCACTTACATATTTTGTTCAAAGTATAGGGTTAATTACACCAGGATACATAGTTGACCCATCATTTACTCCTTTCTTTGCACAAGCTTATTTAAGCTCATTAGATTGGAGAAATGTAGTTTTCGTATTCTTATTAATACCAATATCAATAGTAATATACTATCCATTCTTTAAGATATTTGAAAAGAAGCAACTTAAGGAAGAAGGAATTAATTAAAAATATAAAAAGATAAGTTGTTAACTTCGTATGTTTTTAAGAACTTAAGAACTTAAGAACTTAAGAAGTTATAGTAAAAATGAGGTATTGAGTGGATTTTAGTGGAATGAATTCTAATTAGAAATAATTTGTTTTTAGATATACAATAACTTTCAGTGGAATATATAAAAGGAGTTATCGCTATTTTTTTCTGATAATGCGATAGCTCCTTTTTTAAATACCCTTTAGTACGAGTGGGGGGGATATTTGTTTTGATGTGACTTGGAGCTTGCGACGGAACGAGCAAAATAAATATCTACCCCATCTTTTTTATTTTACAAGTACAAAAATATCTTTAAATGATTGACGTGTTTTTATAGGTTGAGGATTTTTTCTGTAGCCTAAAGCAATCATTAAAGTTACATAAAACTTATCTGTATCAAGTAAGTTTCTTTCTACTAAAATTTTATTTACAGCATCTAAATCAAATCCTCCAATAGGACATGAATCTATTTTTTCAAATGCAGCAATTGTCATCATATTTGCACAAGCTATATATGTTTGCTTTGTTGAATAGTCAATAAGCTGTTCCTCTGTTTTTAGTTTGCTCTCCTCAAAACTCTTCATTATTTCTTTATATTTTTCAGAAACTTCATCTGGCATGTGATGAACATCCTTTAAAATATAGTTTATGAAATCTGAATTATATCTAATTTGGTTAGGAGTTCTACTTAGAGCAATAACTAAATGGCTACAGGATGGGATTTGCTTTTGTCCACCCCAGGAGACAGAACCGAGTTCTTTTTTTAGCTCTTCATTTTCTATAATTAAAAATTTCCATGGTTCAATTCCTATAGAGCTAGGAGAAAGACGTGCACTTTCTAATATAAGATTAAGTTCATCTTCGCCTATTTTCTTTGAAGGGTCAAATTCCTTACAAGCGTGTCTAAAATTTAATGCTTCTAGTATTTCTTTGTTATCCATATAATAATCCTCCTATTATTGTATTTATAGTATTATTGTTTCAAAAATATCTTAACTAATTCGTAATTGTTAATAGAAAATTATAGGATATAATGTAACAAAAGAGTAGTTCGGGGGGTAAATTATATGGAGGAGAAAAAATATATAAAGGTTCTGAAAAAAATGATGGTTACATTTATATGTATATTGGTAATTATTCTTTGTGGAGCCTTAGTAATAATAAATAATGTACAAGCAAAAGGTGAGAAGAGAATAGTTACAAAGGATACTCTTCCAGAAAAAGTTGATGCCATTATAGTCCTTGGGGCAGGTGTTAGAGAAGATGGTACCCCTTCAGATATTTTAACTGATAGGTTATCAACATCATTAGATATTTTAAATATGGGAGTAGAGGGAAAACTACTTCTTTCAGGGGATCATGGAAGAGAAGGATATAATGAAGTTGGAACTATGAAGGATTATATTTTAAAGAATTCAAATATAAAGGAAAAAGATATTTTTTTAGATCATGCAGGTTTTTCAACTTATGATAGTATTTATAGGGCTAAAAATATTTTTAAGGTTGAGAGTGCCATAATTGTAACTAATGAATATCATCTACCTAGAGCTTTATACTTAGCAGAGAAGCTTGGCATAGATGCTTATGGATATACCTCAGATAAGAGAGAATACTACTATATGGATGCTTATAAGAAGAGAGAGAAGATTGCACAGTTAAAGGATTTTTTGTTTGTAAATGTATTGAAGCCTGAACCTAAATTTTTAGGAGATTCTATTCCAGTTAATACAAGTGATGGAAGAGATACAGAAGGATAAAAGAATAGTTTATAGAATATTAAAGTAAAAAGGTTTTGCAAAAAAGCAAAATCTTTTTTCAACGTTTAGGGAACTTGAATAACAAAGAATAGTCTTTTATGGAAGATTAATGCAAGATAAAGTATAATAAAAATCAGGAGCAAAACTTCTGATCTTTTATTTTTAAAAATATATAAATATATAAATA
>OBZL01000084.1_pt1 | contig 36791 bp, 34 predicted proteins | sample 1476921 | NCBI WGS metagenome assembly OBZL01 (sample SAMEA2580239, study PRJEB22360) | human gut metagenome | biome: human gut; feature: human-associated habitat; material: faeces | place: Denmark | collected 2008/2010
AAATATAAAAATATATAAATATAAGAAGATAAAAATATATAAATATATGAATATGGTTTTATGAGAGCGGGAAATTTATGAATGCTTTAGTGGAGATCCAAGGAGAAAATATAATTATGAAACTGGCTATAGAAGTAACAAGGAAACTCCATTTGATAGATAGAGAATAATGTTTCCTATGTTGTCACACACTTAAAACTGGCAAATATGTTGTAAATATATATTAATAAACTAAAGATATTTAGAAAGTAGGAAGTAAAATGAAGATGTATGCTCAGGAAAAAGTATATGAAGAACTTAAAAAGCTTTATGAAGATGGAAAAGAAAAAGTAACGGCAGAAGAACTTGCAAATAGGTTATCATTGAGTAGACAAGTAGTTAGTCACTATTTAAATAGACTTAATGATGAAGATAAAGTGATAAAAATAAAAACAAAACCAGTATATTGGAGTATAAGAGAAGATAAATACAAGATAGAAAATAATGTTTTTGAAAAGTTTATAGGTTATAGAGGAAGTCAAAAAAAGTTAGTAGAGTCTTGTATAGCAGCTATAAAATACCCTCCTAATGGACTTAGTATACTTTTAACGGGTAAAAGCGGTGTTGGAAAAAGTTTCTTGGCAAGATTAATATATAAGTATTCAATTGATAAAAATTTAATAGGAGAAGAATCCCCATTTGTTGTATTAAACTGTGCTGATTATGCAAATAATCCTGAGTTACTTTCATCTATTTTATTTGGGTATAAAAAAGGTGCTTTTACTGGAGCAAATAAAGATAAAATCGGACTTATAAGTGAAGCAAATGGTGGATACTTATTTTTGGATGAAGTTCATAGGCTTTCTAAAGAAAATCAAGAAAAATTATTTTTATTTATAGATTCTGGAAAGTTTAGGCCAGTAGGAGAGAATTCAGTGTGGCATAAGTCAAAAGTTAGGTTTATATTTGCTACAACTGAGAATCCTAACGAAGTTTTTTTGGAGGCATTTAAACGTAGAATTCAAGTGATGCTTAATATAAGCAGTTTTGATGAAAGACCTTTTATTGAAAGGGTTCAGTTAGTATTAGCATCATATTATGAAGAGGCTAAAAGAATACATAAAAATTTAATAATAAGGGGGGAGGTTATATCAACACTTTGTTCCGTTAAAATGGATGGAAATTTGGGACGACTAAAAAATATAGCCCAATTAAGTTGCGCTGAAGAATATTTAAAACAAGAAGGGCAAGATAAGATTATAATAAATTTAGAATCATTAGGATTAAAGAACGATATAAAAAATATAAAATTAGAAAGTTTTAAAGACACTGAAATATATTGGGACAAGCCAATAGAAAATGATGATATACTAGGTGAAGATTTAACAGCTTTTTTTGAAAACTTAATTATTAGATTAAATAAATATAGCAATATGGAGGATATTAAAGAACTTAAACAAATAAAAAATAATCTATATAAACTTATCCAATCAATATCAAAAGCAGACAGAATAAGATTTACTCCAGAATCAGAATATTTAGAAGAAAGATTTACGAGATTGTGGCATGATATTTTAATAGATAGATATGGAGCTGTAAATAGTACACCTATTATAAAAGGATTATTTAATATATATTTATATATTCAAAGAAATAGCGATATACAAGTTGAAGGGATAAAGGAAACTTACTCTATAGTAAGCAATAATTTACATAGATCTTTATATATAGCAGATAAGTTTGTAGAATATAGTTCAAAAGAGATTGGTAAAATTCATGAAATATTTAATATTATACTTTGTTTAATGCTATCAGATTATATAAATGAACAAATTCAGCTTAAAGGCTTATTAATAGCTCATGGAAAAAGTACAGCTAGTAGTATACAGTCAGTTATTAATAAGATGTGTAATACTTACGTGTTTGAAGCAATTGATATGCCTATAGAAACTACTGTTACAGAGATAATAAAAGAAACTAAGGAATTTATAAAAAAACAAGATACTTCAAATGGACTAGTACTTTTAGTAGATACAGGATCACTAAATAAAATGTATTCATCTATAAAAAATGAAATTAAAGGAGACCTACTTATAGTAAATAACTTGACTACAGCTGTAGGGTTAGATATAGGTTATAAAATGCTACAAAATGTATCCTTTAAAGATATCGCAAGGAAAGCAAGTACAGAGTATAAAATATCTTCTCAATATTTTGAAGGCTTTTCCCAAAACAAAAATATAATAATTTCTTGTATGTCTGGAGTTGGAATATCTGTACATATTAGAGATATTATGAAAAAGTACATTCATTCTGAAGGTTTAGATATTTTAGCGGTAGAATATAGAGAAATAAAACAAGTAATAAAAGATAACAATATAGATAAGATCGATAATACAAAGCTAGTTATTTCAACTACTACTCTTCCAAAATCATTTTTAATACCAAGTATTAATATATATGATATTTTAGATATAGACGGAACAAAGAAATTTTATGAATGCTTAAAAGAAGATATGTCAAAATTAGCATTTAATAATATGATGGAAGAACTTTTGAGATTATTCTCCACAGAAGGGATAGCAGATAAACTTACATTTTTAAACCCAGATGTGGTAATAAAAGAAGTTGAAGTAGTTATGGGAAAATATATTAATTATTATAATATAAATTTTGATGGAAAGTTCAAGCTGAATTTATATATGCATATCTCATTAATGATAGAAAGGATATTACTTTCAGCTAGAAATTATATTGAAGATGAAATGCAACTACATTCAGAGGAAGAAGAAGAATTTTTTATGATAACGAAGAGCTTTTTCCAACCTATAGAAATGAAGTTTAATATAAATGTAGATAGTTATGAAATATCTTTACTATATGAAATATTCAAATCATATATAATGTAAAATTCATTTGTCTAAAAAATTATGTTGAAGTGTCTATTTTATTAGACACTTCGTTTTTTTATAAAAAAATAGAGGATAAAGACTAGTGCTTTCAACGCAAATAAAGAAAAAAAGAAATTGGCACAATACTTGCTTAATAAAAAAGTATAAAGAAGAAAGGAGATAACAAATGAGAAAAATATTAGTAGCGACTCATGGACATTATGCAGATGGTATAAGAAGTAGCATCAGCATCTTAACTGGAATGCAAGATAATATAACCTTTATAAATGCATATGTAGATGATACAGACTTTATAAAAGAGCTTGAGGAGTTCTTTGCTGATGTAGGAGGTGAGGATGAGGTAATAGCTTTTACAGATTTGTACGGAGGTAGTGTAAATCAAAAAGTTTTAGAATATGGTGCTAATAAAAATGTTTTTATAATATCAGGATTTAATTTGCCAATAATACTTGAAACTTTATTTTATACAGAAAAGATGACTAAGGAAGCTATGTTAAATTTAGTACAACAAAATAGAGAAGCAATGAAAATGGTTGAATTAACAGATAAGAGTTATGATGATAGAGAAAGTTTTTTTAACTAAAATATTGGAGGAGTAAAAATGATAGTTTTACTAAGAGTAGATGAAAGATTAATACATGGACAAGTAGCAATGACTTGGACTAAATCATTACAAATAGATGGAATAGTAGTAGCAAATGATGAAGCTTCTGGAAACGATATACAAAAGATGACTTTAAAAATGGCAGTTCCATCAGGAATAAATTGCATAATAAAAACAATAGAGGGAGCTAAGGAGTTATTAAAAAATCCAAAGGCAGATAAGATGCGTTTGATGGTCTTAACTAAAACAGTAAAAGATGCAGTAGAGTTAGCAAAAGAATTTGACAAAATAGAATTGGTTAATATCGGGAATGCTGGGAAAATGGTATCAGGAGAAAAAATGGTTATAACAAAAGAAGTAGCATTAACATTAGAAGAACTTAGTTCTATGAAAGAACTTATAAAATTATATCCAGAAACAACATTCCAAGCTACACCGGCAATGGAAAAAAATCTAGCTAGAAATTTAATAAAGGATAAATAAACTTATTAATAAAATAATAAAAGAAAAGAGGGAATGAAATGTATGAAGCGTTTGCTGTGGCGTTAGCAGTATTTATAGGTGTTGGTGGTCATGAATTATTAGGAATGGCAATGTTAAGTAGACCAATAGTAGTTGCACCACTTGTAGGATTATTATTAGGGGATATTCAAACAGGATTAATAGTAGGAGCATCTCTTGAAACAATATTTATGGGAGTTGTAAATGTAGGTATATCTAGTTCAGCAGAACCATCTTTAGCAGCAGGACTTGCAGCTGCATTTGCTATAACAATGGGTGGTAATGCATCTGCAGCAATACCACTAGCTTATCCACTTGCAATAATAGGATTACAGCTAATGAATATGATTTTCTCCTTTGTGTGTGGTCCAATAGCTCCTAAGTTTGCAAAGCTTGCAAAGGAAGGTAAAGATAAAGAACTAAGTAGACTACACTTTGCGTTATGGTTTATACACTATGCTTTATATGCTTTAATACCATTCTGTGCTATGTTATTTGGATCAAAAGCAGTTGAAACAATAATAAACAACATACCAGAACCAATAATGAATGGTTTAACAGTAGCTGGAAACTTACTTCCTGCAGTAGGTATGGCTATGCTTCTTAAGATGTTATGGTCAAAGAAAATTGGAATATTCTTTTTACTTGGAGTTATATCTATAGCATATTTAAAGTTACCATTAATAGCAGTTGCAACAATGGCAGTTATAATAGCATTTGTAATAGCACAAAGAGATATACAAATTAAAAATCTATCAATGGCAACACCTGAGTATAGTACTAGCAATAATGAGCTTATAGATGAAGATGATGAGTTCTTTAGTTAATATATAAAAATGGAGGGGTTAGAATGAAACTAGCAAGTAGTATATCAAAAGAAGAGAAGAAACTAATTAAAAAAATGTTTTTTAGATCGGGAACAATGTATGCCTCAGTTAATCCAGTAACTATGGGGGGAGCAGGTTTTTGTTATTCACTTATGCCGTTTATAAATGAATTTTACAAAAATGATGAGGAAAAAAGAAGAAAAGCATTAGAAAGACATACAAGCTATTTTAGTACAACAATACCAATGAGTTCTTTTGTAATGGGTATTTCTGCTTCTATGGAAAAAGAAAATAGTATAAAAGAAGATTTTGATGAAAATTCAATCAATGCAATTAAGTTAAGCTTAATGGGACCTTTAGCTGGTATAGGGGATTCATTATTTTGGGGAGTTTGGAGAGTTGTAACAGCAGGTCTTGCTATAGGACTTGCAAATTCAGGAAATATATTTGCACCACTAGTATTTCTACTTGCATTTAACATACCAAATTACTTAATGCGTTATTATGGAGCATTTTTAGGATATACATTAGGTGCTAAATATATAGAAAAGCTATATAAAGGTGGATTAATTGAGATACTTTCTAAGGCTGCAAGTATAGTTGGTATAACTATGGTAGGGGCTATGACTAATCAAATGGTACTATTTAATACTAAGCTTCAGTTTAGCATGAATGGACAAGCAATAATGAAAGTTCAAGAGGTATTAGATAGTGTATTCATAGGAATAGTACCACTTTTAATAGTATTTTTATGTTTCAAATTGTTAGATAAAAAGGTAAATGTAATAACTATAATAGCTTTAATAATAGTTTTAGGATTAGTATTATCATTAACAGGTATATGCTAATAATTTAGAATCATAATAAGGAGACACTATGCATTATAAAAGTATAGAGGATTTTATTTATACAGAAAGAAATGAATTTTTTAATTTAAAAATTGAAAATGGAGAGTACTATAGTAGCTTGAATGAAAGCTACTATAGTAACAAATTTCCTGATGATACATTTTCTTATGATATATCAAACAATAAAGTTGTAGCTAATATTACAGAGTTTGGAGATATTAGGCATATATCCTTCTATCATAGTTGCTATTATTGTGATGACATACCTGGAGTTTGGGCTTGCAAAGATTTTACTCAACATGATAATTTTTACTTTGAGATTAAAATTAATGGAAAGCTAAATAATTTAAGTGAAGGAAATTCAAAAGTTGAGTCAGATCTTCTAGATAATTTTTTTCCAAGAGTATCTCATATAGATGAAAAATATAGGGCAACTATCATATCTGTAGCTCCTATATCAAAAGATGGTAGAAGATTGAGCATACTTATATATGGTATGTATTTGGAAAATACATCAAATGAAGAGCTAGAGTGTGAAGTATATTTACCTAAGAAATATAAAAAAAAGTACTCAGATGTTAGATACCTATCCCTAGATTTAGGTACTTATGATGATTATGATGTTAAAAAAAGTTATACATTAAAATCAGGTGAATCGGTTTGGATACCTGTTATACTTTATGCACCAGGTAGCTATGAAGAAGTTGTTATATTAAAAAAATACGGAACTCTTTACTGGATTAATCAAACTTATGAGTACTATAGGAGCTTAGTTGGAGAGCTTAAAATGAATGATGATAAGTTGTCGGCACTTATTTATGAAAGGTCTGTGTTATCTGCATTAGGTGCTATTGCAATGAATAGCAAAGGTGAGATTGTTGGTTCTAATTGGGGGACTTATCCGGTATTAAAAAGAACTTGGAATAAAGATATGTACTATTCATTACTTCCAATTGGAATACTTGATCCAGAGATATATAAGAAATCTATGCTTTGGTTTTTAGAGTATGGAATAAGACCTAAAGGAAGTAAGTATGAAGGTGGTATTCAGCATTCCCTTACAAATTCATTAAGTTCAGTTATGATGGCAGGTCTCTATTTTGAAGCAACAGATGACAAAGCTTTTTTTATCAAAAATCAAGAAGTCTATTTAAAACTAAAAGAAATACTTAGCAGTGCTATTGATTTAAAAGATGATGATAAAGTAAATTTAATACCATCAACTTGGATATCTGATGCATTTTCCTTAGGAAAGTATCATACGGGATCAAATATATTTCTTTGGAAGTGTCTAAAATCATTTAGTAAACTTTCAAAAGAGGTATTTAACGATTATGATATTAGTAAGTTTTATGATGAATATGCAGATAAGTTAAAGGCTGATATAGAGGGGTATATGACGTATGATGGTATATTTGGAAAGCAATATTTAGAGGGGATAGGATCGTTAAAGCCAAATAAAAAACTGACATATCCCTTAAAAAACTATCAAAAGGTTTTTTTTGATCAAGGAATTGATTTTTTAGATGATGTTCACGATGGCAAAGATGTGAACTTATTAATGCATGATGGAGAAGAGTCTGATACAACTCTTATACCTTTTTATGGATATAAAAGCTATGACGATATAATATTTAGGAATTACTTAAGGTTTACAGCAAGTTCACATAATCCTACATACTCTACTTTAAGTAGAGGGATAAAGTGGGGAAATCAATCTGAAGCTACTTTTCCAGGATACACTACATTGTTTTTAAATACTGTAAACAAAGAGAGTATGGTAGGACAAGATGGATACATGACAGAATTAAAAAGATTAATTGATATAGATGGGTCTTGGTGGTGGTGGCCATACAAAGTTGGAAGTAAAACTTCAAATGTAGAAAGGTTAAATAGTTGTGGCAAATGCGGGTGGGCAGCAGGAGTATTTTCAACTATATTTATAACTCAGATATTAGGGATCGTGTATAATGCGCCTAAAAAAACTTTGAAATATAGACCATTTTCTCCATCTAGTAATTTTGAATGGAAAAATGCTAGGTTTGGTAATAGTAGATTTGATTTATCTTTTATGAAAAAACATGAAGATTCCATAGTATATATAAAAAATAAAAATAAGTATGAAATAAATGTAGAACTTGAGTTAATAGGTAAAGGCGATCCTTATAATATGTTAACTAATACAAAAATTGAATATAAATCAGGAAAGTTCTTAAGTAATAAAACGCGAATTTGTACCTTTAAGCTAATGCCAAATGAAAAAATAGAAATAGAACTTAAATAAAATAAGAAAAGAGGTAGAATTATGAGCTTACTAGATAGAGTGACTACATTTAAGAATGAGAGAACAAGAGCTATAACACCTGAAAATCCAACTGGTGAAAAAGCTAAGGCTTGTATGGAATCAAGTAATCTTGGGTTAAGTAGAAAAGGTAGAGGAAGTATTAAGCTACCTATGAATGAAGAAACTGTAATAGCTGAAATAGAAGGCCCGGGAATTATAAGACATATATGGATGACTATACGTGATAGAACTGAGAAAGGCACATTTGTACTTAGAGATGTAGTAATTAGGATGTATTGGGATGATTGTGATATTCCAGCAGTTGAAGCGCCAATAGGAGACTTTTTCTGCAATGGATTTGGAGAAAGATGTGATGTAAACTCACTTCCAATAGTGGTTTGTCCAACAGGAGGATTTAATTCGTATTTTCAAATGCCTTTTAGAAAGAAAGCAAAAATAACTATAACCAATCAACATCCTAAAGATATAACTGCATTTTTTTATACAGTAAATTATGCATTAGTAGATGAGGTGCCTGAAAATTCATTATACTTTCATGCACGTTGGAATAGAGAAAAAATAACTAAGTTACAAGAAGATTATACAGTACTTGATAGAATAGAAGGTAAAGGTTACTATGTAGGTACTTATTTAGCTATAACCGCGTTAGAAAGATATTGGTGGGGAGAAGGAGAATTTAAATTCTATCTAGATGGAGACAGGGAATATCCGACTATTTCTTCTACAGGATCTGAGGACTATTTTGGTGGAGCCTGGGCATTTCATCAATTAGATGAAATGGGAAGGCCTTCTGCAAAGAACTATTCTACAATGTTTTTAGGATATCCTTATCAATCTCACAGAGATCCATCAAGAGATAGATTTGAGACAGGTAAGTTAAATGCAGTGCATGCATTTGGTGATGATGCACTTCCAAGACATGGTTTGTATAGATGGCACATAATGGATCCAATTGCATTTAATGAGGATATAAAGGTTACTCTTCAACAAATAGGAAATGATGACTTAGAATTGTTTGAACGTCAAGATGATTTAGCAAGCGTTGCTTATTGGTATCAAGATTCTCCATACGGGATAGATAAAAAATTTCCTGATCGTAGGGACAGATTACCAAGATAATTCTATGGAGGATGTAAATAAAATGATTTTTATAATCATATTTACATCCTTTCTTATATTAAGTAGTATTAATAGTTAAATTTATATTGGAGGAATATGAGGAGGAGAGATAATGAAATCAAAGGTGTTCTGTATAGGAGAATTATTAATAGATTTTATATGTAAAAATAATATAGATTTAATAAATGGGATAAATTATGAAAAAAAGGCAGGTGGAGCACCAGCAAATGTAGCAGTAACAATAAGTAAGTTAGGAAATAAAGCGTATTTTCTAGGACAAATAGGAAATGATTCATTTGGAAAGTTTTTATTAAATACATTAGAAGAATATGACATAAATACAGATATGGTAGAGGTAGAGGGAAATACAACGTTAGCATTTGTATCAATAGATAGTAATGGTGAAAGAGATTTTGAGTTTAAAAGAGGGAGCGATGGGGACTATAATTTTAGTAAAATAGATTTAAGTAAGATTTCAAATAAAGATATAATACATTTTGGGTCAGCTACAGCTTTTTTAGAAGGAAGATTAAAGGAAACTTATTTTAAATTAGCTGAGTATGCTAGTCAAAATAGTGTATTTATTTCATTTGATCCAAATTATAGAGATGCTCTTATAACAGATAGTAATATAAATGAATATTTGAGTTGTGTACATAAATTAATAGTATATTCAAACTTTGTTAAGCTTAGTGAAGAAGAATTAAAGTTAATAACTTCAGAACAAGATATGAATAAGGGTTTAGATAAAATACATAGTCTAGGAGCTAAAGTAGTTGCGGTAACTTTAGGTGATAATGGAACTTTACTTAGTTATAGAAAACGTAACATAATACCATCTATAAAAATAAATCAAATTGACTCTACAGGAGCAGGGGATGCCTTTGTAGGAGCAGTTCTAAGCAAAGTATGTGAACTAGATGATAATAAAAATATAGATAATGAAGTTTGGGAGAAAATAATTAGATTTGCTAATATTGTTGGGGCAAAAACTTGTGAAAATTATGGGGCTATAAGCTCTATACCAACTTTAAAGGAACTAGAAAGTACTTGTCTTATTGAGATATAAATATAATCTACACACCCGAAATTGGGAAAATATGTTGTAAATGTATACAAGAAGTAATATACTTTTCTATAAGGTCTTCACAATTAAGAATTTGACTAGTTTAGAAATAGACCTGCATTTATATATGGGATGGAGGGTTTTTATGAAAGAGTTAAATGAGAAAGTGGCTATTATTACAGGTGCAGGACAGGGTATTGGTAAGGGGATAGCACTTCACCTTGGAAAACGTGGAGTTAAGGTTGTTTGTGTAGGACGTCGTCTAGATCCAATAGTCCAAACAGTAAAAGAAGTAGAAGAAGCAGGTGGACAAGGTTTTGCCATAACTTGTGATGTTGGAAATCGTGAAGATGTTAAAAAAGTAGTAAAAGCTACAGTTGAAAAGTATGGAACTGTTGATGTTGTGGTAAATAATGCCCAAAGTTTACCTGGTTCAGCTAAGGTTGAAGATACAACTTATGAACAAATGCTTACAGCTTGGCAATCAGGAACCATAGGTTCATTAAATATGATGCAAGAATGCTTCCCTTATATGAAAGACCAAAATGAAGGAAGAATAATAAACTTTGCTTCTGCAACAGGTATGTTTGGATATGCAGGGCAATTAGCTTATGGATGTAACAAGGAGTCTATACGTGGACTTACTAAGATTGCAGCTAAGGAATGGGCTCAATACAATATTATTGTAAACTGTGTTCTTCCAGGTGCAGAAAGTCCAGCAGCTAAGGTATGGGCAGCAAAATTCCCTGAGAAGTATAAAGAAATAATGGAAGCTCAACCAATGAAGAGGTTTGGAGATGGAGAAGATGATATTGGACGTGTTATAGCATTCTTAGCAGGTCCAGATAGCAAATACTATACTGGTCAATGTTTATTAGTGGATGGTGGATACTCAATAGCTCCTTAAATAATTAATCTCATAAATTGCAGGGTTAGTCTTGCAGTTTATGAGATTTTTTTATTCTGTCTAGGAAAATATAAAATTTTAATTAGATATAAATTAAAGTTATTATCATTGATTTCATATTAAAAAATATAAAATCAATGATAATAATTTTATAATTTCCTTACCTTTAGTAGGAGTGGGGGGATATTTGTTTTGATGTGACTTGGAGGTTACGACGGAACGAGAAAAAATAAATATCCACCTCACCTTTTTTATTTTATTGGCAGTGACTTATAAAGATATGGTATTATATACTAAGATTCAACAAAATAATTGATAAAAGATATGAATAAGAAAAGAAAGGTATATAGTGGAGGATGTTTTCAACAGAGGTATTAAAAAGATTAAATGAGTTAGAAATGTATTTATATGACTACATTATATATAATAAGAATAAGATTCCATATATGAAAATTAGAGAGTTAGCAAAAGAAACTAATGTTTCCACTACTACTATTATAAGGTTTTGCAATAAGGTAGGATGTAAAGGATTTACTGAATTTAAGATTAAATTTCAGATGGAGTTAGAGGAAAAAAATAAAGAGCAAGTTACAGATGATCTTTCTATAGCCCTTAGTAATTTTGAAAGGCTTTTAGCTTCTAAAATAGAAGGGAAAATTGAAGAAGCATGCAATGTCTTATTAAAGGCAGAGCATATAGTTTTTATTGGTATAGGTACTTCAGGTATTTTGTGCAAATACGCCTGTAGATATCTTTTTGCATTAGGAAAGGTTGCAAGTTACATAGATGATCCTTTCTATTCAATAAATGCAAGGTATTCAGATAAAACTGTTTTTGTAGCAGTATCAGTTTCAGGAGAAACTAATGAAGTATTAGAATATATTAATAAATTTAAAGATAGTAATTGTAAATTAATAAGCATAACTAATAGTTCTAATAATACTTTAAGCAAAATGTCAGATTATAATTTATCTTATTATGCCCAAAGCGAAAAATTAGGTTATAGTGATATAACTACTCAGGTGCCAGTGGTGTTTATTTTGGAGAGCTTGTGTAAGAAGTTATACAATATGGAAATAGAAAGTAAATAGTGTTTTTATAACAATAAGTATAGCTAGTAAAGCTATACTTATTTTTTGTTCTTTAGGAACATTTGTTTTATTTTTGTAACAAGATACTAGTTTCGTAACCTGATTCTAAGTAGGGTGAAAGCATTTACATAACTATTTTCCATGTGTTAATGTAATGTAGTACAAAACGTAGTTAGGAGGAAAACAAATGAAATTTCCAAATGATTTTCTATTTGGGGCAGCAAGTGCAGCCTATCAAGTAGAAGGTGCATGGGATAAGGATGGTAAGGGATTATCTAACTGGGATGTATTTTCAAAAATTCCTGGAAAGACTTTTGAAGGTACAAATGGAGATGTAGCCGTAGATCATTACAGTAGATATAAAGAAGATATCAAATTGATGGCTGAAATTGGATTAGAATCTTATCGTTTTTCTATTTCATGGGCTAGAATTTTGCCAAATGGAAAAGGGAAGGTAAATGAAAAAGGAATTGAGTTTTATAGCAACTTGATTGATGAATGTTTAAAGTATGGAATTGTACCATTTGTAACACTTTATCACTGGGATATTCCACAGGCTCTTGAAGAAGAAGGTGGATGGCTAAATAAAGAGGTAGTTGATCATTTTGTAAATTACGCAACAATCTGTTTTAAAGCTTTTGGTGATAGAGTTAAGCATTGGATTACATTTAACGAAGTATTATGTTTTGCAGGATCAGGGTATTTACAAGGGGCTCATCCACCAGGTATTTATAATGATGAGAAAAAGTATTTCCAAGCAACTCATAATGTTTCAGTAGCTCATGCTAGAACACTTTTAAAATATAAAGAACTAAAGCAATATGGTGAAATTGGTATTTCTCATGTATTTTCACCAGCAGTAAGTGTAGATGATTTAGAAGAAAATAAATTAGCAGCATATCATGCTAATCAGTTTGATCATGCTTGGTATTTCCATCCTGCAATTAAGGGAGAGTATCCAGAGTATGTTATGAATATTCTAGAAGAGAATAAATGGATGCCAGAAATAACTGAAGAAGAGAGAACTCAAATAAAAGAAGCTTCTAAGCATCTAGATTTTATAGGCTTTAACTACTACCAACCTCAGAGAGTATTAAAGAATAAGGAAAAGGTAGAGAAGAGACAAAAGACTAGAGAAGAGTGCATTGGATCTCCTGGAAATATATCTTTTGATGGATTCTTTAAAAGTGTAAAGCTTGATGATAAGAAATACACTAAATATGGTTGGGAAATTAGCCCAGAAGGCTTCTTAGATGGATTAAGGAAGTTTAAAGAAGAATATGGGGATGTAAAAATATACATAACAGAAAATGGACTAGGGGACCAAGATCTAATTGTTGAGGACGAGATTCTAGATATAAGCAGAGTTAAATTTATAGAAGCTCATTTAAAGTCTATTAAACAGGCAATTAAAGAATCAATTAATCTAAAGGGATATTACGTATGGTCTGCAACTGATTTATTAAGTTGGCTTAATGGTTATAAAAAACAATATGGATTAATTTATGTTGACCATAAGAATAATTTAGACCGTAAGATAAAACTTTCTGGAAGATGGTATAAACAAACAATAGAAGAACGTGGAGAAAACTTATAGGGGGATAAATTAAATGAAAATTAGTGAATTTTTTAATGATAAATTTGTACCAGGTGTTATGAAATTAATTAACACAAAACCATTTTTGGCATTACAGGGTGGTATGTTATACACTATGCCATTAACTATTCTAGGATCTTTCTTTTTAATAATTGCAAACTTTCCTGTAAAGGCAGTAACAGATATATTTGTTAAAGTTTTTGGTGAGAACTGGGCTGCTCCACTTAACCAAGTTACAGGTTCAACTATGGATATTATTGCTATTGTAGCAGTAATTGGTATAGCTTATGAGTATGTTGAGAATAATGGATATAAGCCACTTCCAGCAGCTGTTATATCCTTTACATCATTCTTAGTAGTTATTAATTCATTTGTAGTTTCTGAAGCAGGTGAAAAAATTGGGGGAGTTATTCCTAAGAGATGGACAGGTGGACAAGGTGTTGTTTGTGCAATTATTGTAGGGTTAGTTGTAGGTGCAGTTTATTCATGGTTTATGGAGAAGAAGTTTACTATAAAGATGCCAGCAGGTGTACCACAAGGTGTTGCTAATGCATTTTTATCTCTTGTTCCAGGTATAGTTATCCTTACAGGTGCAATGCTTGTACATATTGCTTCTTCAGCTTTAGGGGACAAGTCATTTAGTGAAATAATTTATGCAGTTATACAAACACCATTACAAGGAGCTACAGATTCATTAGGTGGAGTAATATTAATTTGTTTCTTCGTACCTTTCTTCTGGTTATTTGGTGTTCATGGTTCAGTTGTTGTTGGTGGAGTAGTAGATTCATTATTAAAATCAAATACTTTAGCTAACCAAGCTATCTTAGATGCAGGAAAAGAATTAACTATAGCAAATGGTGCACATATTGTTACACAACAATTTACAGATCAGTTCGTACATATGACAGGTGCTGGTGTAACTTTAGGATTAGTTTTATCAATGTTAATTGTAGCAAAATCACAACAATATAAGACTATGGGTAAAATGTCAGTTGTACCAGGAATATTTAATATTAACGAACCAGTTATATTTGGTACACCAATAGTATTAAACCCAATGCTTGCAATTCCATTTATAGCAGTACCAATGATTACAGGATTATCTTTATATTTCTCAATTGCTTTAGGAATATTACCACCATTCTCTGGAGTAATGGTACCATGGATTATTCCACCAGTAATTTCTGGTTTATTATTAGGAAGTTGGAAATATGCAGTATTCCAAGCATTACTTATTACAGTTTCTACAATGGTTTATCTACCATTCTTAAAGAAACAAGATACTATTGCATACAATGAAGAACAAGGTAAATAAAACATTTATTGAGACACTATTTATTTAGTGTCTCAATCTTATATTAAGGCTTATAAGTTAGGAGAATAAATATGACAAAAAATATATTAGGTAAGGGCTATGAGTTAATTGAGGATTCAATAGAATGTGAAAAAGTTAAAAATAAAGAAACTTTATATGCATTAGGTAATGGGCATTTTGGAACAAGAGGATATATAGAAGAAGGATATTTAGATAGTACTTATATTGATAATATGGGTACATATATAAATGGTTTTTATGAATCTAATCCTATAACTTATGGAGAATCAGCTTATGGATATGCTAAAAACCATCAAACTATCTGCAAGGTTCCAAATGGAGCTAATATGAGCTTTTCAATAGATGGTGAATGGTTCACATTAGCAAATGGAAAAGTTACAGATCATAACCGTATATATGACATGAAGGAAGGAACATTAAAAAGAAGCTTTAATTGGGAAAATTCTAAAGGTAAAAAAGTTCATGTAGAAATTGAAAAGTTGGTATCATTTGATTTCTCAGAAATTATGATGTTATCTTATAAAATTACCCCTCTTAATTTCCATGGAAATATTCACTTCCATAATGAACTAAGTAGTAAAGTTTACTTTGATCATAGCAATGCAAATGAGATAGAAGATCCAAGAGTAGGAAACCAAAATACAAAGACTATAGAAATTAAGGATATAGAAAAAGATGAAAATATAGGATTGTTGGTTGCTGCTAAAAATAGTGGATTAAGAGTTTTATGTTCAGTAGATGAAAAGGTAACTGGAGAAGTTATCAAAAAGGAAAAGAAGAGTGAAAAAGAATCCATACAGTCAGATATTTTAGTAAATGCTCATAAAGATGAAACTTTAGTATTTGAAGTAATTGTAGGATATGGTGAAATATACACTAGTGAAAATGAAGACTATGAAAGATTAGCTATTCTTTCAAATAGGATAAATGAAGTAAAATCACTAGGATTTAAAAAAATAAAGAATAGACAATTAAAATCTATGGATAACTTCTGGAAGCATTCTGATATTGAAATAGAAGGAGATAATCAGCTTCAATTAGGACTAAGATTTAACTTGTTCCATTTAAATCAAGCAGCAGGAAGAGACGGATTAACTAATATAGCTGCTAAGGGATTAACTGGAGATGGATATGAAGGTCATTATTTCTGGGATACAGAAATGTATATGTTGCCTTTATTTGTTTATACTCAGCCAGAAGTAGCCAAAGCACTTTTATCTTATAGACATTCTATATTGCCAAAGGCAAGGGTAAGGGCTAAAGAATTAGGCGTTAATAAAGGAATACTTTTCCCATGGAGAACAATAAATGGGGAAGAGTGTAGTGCTTATTATCCAGCAGGAACTGCTCAAGTTCATATTAATGCAGATATAGCTTATGGTGTTAAGTTATACTTTGAAGCAACAAATGATGTGGAATTCATGTGTGAAAAAGGACTTGAAATATTAATTGAAACAGCAAGATTCTGGATGGAATTTGGAGACTTTATTGAAGAAAAAGATAATAAGTTCTGTATTAACGGAGTAACAGGACCAGATGAATACACAGCTATAGTAAATAATAACTTCTACACAAACTTAATGGCTAAGCATAATTTACTATTTGCAGTAAAAGGAGTAGAAGAATTAAAGGATAGAGAAGAAGTAGTTAACTTATTTAATAAAATAGGATTTGACCTATCTGAAGTAGATATGTGGAAGAAGGCATCTGAGAATATGTACCTTCCATATGATGATGAGAAAAAATTAACTATGCAAGATGATGCATTCTTTAGTAAAAAAGTATGGGATTTTGAAAATACACCTAAAGAAAATTATCCATTACTTCTACATTATCATCCATTGACAATTTATCGTTATCAAGTAAATAAACAAGCAGATACAGTTTTAGGACAATTAATGTTCTCAAATGAATTTAGTTTAGAACAAAAAAAGAGAGATTTTGATTATTATGAAAAGATAACTACTCATGATTCCTCTTTATCAAGATCAATATTTGGAATGATGGCAAGTGAAATAGGAGAAAAAGAGAAGGCATACAATTACTTTATGGATACAGCTTTAATGGATTTAATTGATATGCAACAAAATACTAAGGATGGTATTCATGCAGCCAATATGGGGGGTACATGGATGAGTATAGTTTATGGATTTGCTGGAATGAAAGTAAATGATGGAAAACTTAACATAAATCCAAGATTACCAGAAAAATGGAGCAAGGTTTCTTTTAAAATAACCTTCAAGAATAAGTTAATAAAAATAACAATTACAGAGTTAGATACTATATATGAGTTAATTGAAGGCTATGAAGAAACTATAGTTCATTGTGGACAAGAAGTAACAATTAAAACAAATGAAATAGTAAAAATAGAAAATAAAGCGGAGTTAGAGTAATGATTAAAGGATTTATATTTGATTTAGATGGAGTAATTACAGATACAGCAGAATATCATTTTCAAGCTTGGAATGAAATAAGCGATGTTATAGGAATAAAGTTAACTCGTGAGTTTAATGAAGAGCTAAAGGGCATTAGTAGAATGGATTCTTTAGAAAAGATAATTAAATATGGTAATTTGGAAGGCAAATTTACTCAGTATGAAAAAGAGGATTTAGCAGATAAAAAGAATGAAATATATAAGAATCTTATTTTAAATATTAATCCTAGTGATATATTAGAAGGAATTAAAGAGCTATTAATTCAATTGAAAAAGGAAAATTATAAGGTTGGACTAGCATCAGCTAGTAAAAATGGTCCATCTATTTTAAAGCAATTAGATTTATACAAGTATTTTGATACTATTGTTGACCCTAGTTCCTTAAAGAAAGGAAAACCAGACCCAGAAATATTCTTGAAGGCATGTGAGCAACTTAATCTTAAGCCAAGTGAATGTATAGGAATTGAGGATTCTCAATCTGGAATACAATCAATAAATGAAGCTGGAATGTTTTCTGTAGGGGTTGGGGAAGCTGAGTCAATGATGGGGGCAAGCTACTATGTTGCTAACACAAAAGAATTAAATTTAACTAATATATTAGAAAAGGTAAGACTTAACAAGGTTTGCTAGAGAAGGTATGATTTATACCTTCTCTTTTTTTAATTCTCCCACAGCAGGGATATCTGCAGGAGCCCATTTTAGTGAATCAAGGTTTTCTCTTTTTAGCCATATAAGTTTAGAATGTTCACTTGTAGTTGGTGTTCCTTCTATAAGCTTACACTTAACTGTAATAAGATTAACTATAATATTTTCATATTCATGAGTATTATCATTAAAATCCTCTATGTATTCTACCTTGCAGGATAACTCTTCTTCAATTTCTCTTTCAATAGCTTGTCCATTACTTTCGCCATTTTCTATCTTTCCACCAGGAAATTCCCAAAGGTTTGGCATACTCATATTTGGTGACCTTAAGGCACAAAGGATTTCTGAATTAGAGTTTTCTATTATAGCTCCTACAACTTTTATCGTCTTTTTCATTATAACCACCTCTAGGATAAGTTTAACATAATGAATGGTGAAATGTATCTGGGGAGGACCCAAATAGTAAGAATATAAAAGTAGTAATATTACTAAAAGGAAAATAGGAATTTGTCGTTGAGGTTAGATGAATGATTTAATATAATATATGGTAAGAGCTTAAGCGAAAGATAAAATAATCTTAGAATAAAGGAAATTATAATGATTATAACATTAGCCTTTTTCACCCTTTAGGAGACAATAAAGGGGGACACCCCGCTTTGTGGCTGAACTATGATTTGATAAATTTTTGAAGAAGAAATTAGAAGGGAGTAAGGTTGTTAATGATTAAATCTTTAATAATTACAATTATAATTTTAATGATTTTGGGTGTACTTTCGTTACAGAAACCTGATATAGTAGGCGTAGATTTTTATTGGGCTAAGTATAAATGGTTTTATATACCGAAATATAAAAGAGCAACAAACAAATATTATAAGCATCAAATAAAAGTTATAGGTATAGGATTAATAATGTCAGCAGTAGTATTATTAGTATTTATGCTGATTTATGTTATTTATCCACCTATAAGAGTATAGTTCAATAACGATAAAATAACATACTTATATACCGTATTATTCAAAAAAGAATATGCGGTACTTTTTTATGTCGTAATAGTATTAAATTGTGTGGTCTAAATAAATTATAAGAAGAGGAGAATTAAAAATGAAAGAGGATATATATAATTATTATAAATAGACTCTTATTAAGTAAGAATTCTCTGGAAAAACTATTATTTATATGGAGGTTATTATATGAAGATATTTATTTTGTTTTGCAACATTATTGTTCCAGTAATTATGATTTGTATAGGGGGATTATATAATAGACATTCCAACAAAAAAATAAATAGAATATTAGATTTGTTTATGCCTATTGCAATGATTGCTAGTGGCTTAGGAAATGTAGATAATAGTAATTTTTTTAAGGGTAAAAATTCAGTACAATCTTCTAATAAAAAGTGTGGTATGATTTGGTTCTTATCAGGATTAGTTACATTTATAATCACTGCTATAGTATTAATAATAAATAGATCAGATATTTTAAATGCTACAAGCTTTTTAGATACTACTAATGTCAGTGTTATTATGTTAGAAGTTGAATTTGCAATAGTAGTCATGGCTTTTATAGGTGTAGAGTTTATTTTAAAGAAGTATTTTTATAAGAAAAATGATTAATTTTAGGGGATGATTTATATGAAACGGTATGAATACAGAGTTGAGCAAATTCAAATTGAACTAAAGAGTGTTTTTAAAGTAGATAAAAATAAATATAAAAAAGAGATTAGTGAAAAGCTAAATGTACTTGGAAATGAAGGATGGGAATTAGCAGGGGTAGATGGTACCTGGTTTTATTTCAAGAGAGAAATAGTGTAAACTCATAATAAGTAAAATAAATAGGCTAGGCAGTAGTTGCCTAGCCTTTTGCAATTATTGGTACCTCTAGGATGAATTTAGCATAATGAATGGTGAACTGTATATGTGGAATTAGGTTTATAATACATTGAATTTGGTATATAATATTCATATAAATGCTTCTTTAGGAGGAAATCTAATGGTAAATAAGGATATTAATTTATATGATATTTTTATAAATTATTCATATAGTCAATTGAAGGAATTATTTAAAAATGCGAAGACAAAAGAAGAGCAAGACTTTTATATGACATTATCTAATTTAGTATTACAAAAAGAGCAAGCTAAGGTTATAGGTAAATAATATGAAAACTTATACAATTTTTGCAGGAGTTAGCAGATTCACTAAATAACTTGAATGATGTAATTGAGATTTGTGATGAAGTAAATATATATGATAATACAGAAGTTTTAAAGGAAGTTATATATTTAAAAAATGGTAAGATAATATGGAGCGATAATAAAGTACCCAATTGGGCAAAAAATATATTACAAAAGTAGCTAGTAAAATAATAATAGTTTTATTAGCTATTTTTGTATGAAAATATAGGTAAAATTTAAATTTGAAATGTTCTTAATTATATTGTATATAGGAAAGTCTAAACTTTTTTACTTATGATATGGTTAAGGGTATCTGTGGAGAACCAAAATTATTAGAAAAAATATTAAGGGTTAGTATTTGATTTAAAAAAAACTTTTAAGCATTTATAAGATATTTATAGTATAAGTAAATTAAAAGTATAATCAAGTTTCTATTAAAGAAAATTTCAATTAATGTTATAATAAGTTTAATAAAAGATAATAATTTAACTAAAGATAAGAAGCAAAGAGGTAATTTATATATGAGAAAAGTAAAACCACTTAATGACTTCATTTTTAAGAAGGTATTTGGTGAAAAAGGAAATGAAGATATTTTAATATCATTCATAAATGCCGTATTAAAGAGAACTAAGAAAGAGAAGATAGTAGAGTTAGAAATTATAGATAATAAACAATTAACGAAGGAATTAATTTTAGATAAAACAGGAATTATTGATGTGAGAGCAAAAACATCTAATGGAGAAAATATAGATATAGAAGTACAACTTACAGATCAAGGTAACATGGATAAGAGGACATTATTTTATTGGGGAAAGATGTATCTTGAAAATATAAAGCAAGGCCAAGATTATACCAGTTTAGAAAAGGTAATTACAATAAATATACTAGATTTTGAGTTTTTAGGAACAGAGACTTATCAATCTTCATTTCATCTATGGGAAGATATAGAAAAGGATTATATGTTAACAGATGTTGTAGAGATTCATTTTTTAGAGTTACCAAAGTTTAGAAAGAAAAAGGATAAAGATTATAGAGAAAATGATATAGAGAGATGGCTGATGTTTTTAGAAAAAGATATATCTGAAACTACATTAAAGGAGTTGATTAGTTTGGATACAGCAATAGAAAAGGCTGAACAGAAAATCGAATACCTTAGTAGTGATGAGGAAGCTATGAGGATTTATTATGAGAGAGAAAGATCATTACATGAACGAGCAAATATGATCAGTTCGGCAGAAGCAAGAGGGGTAGAAAAAGGAAAACTTGAAATTGCTAAGAATTTGTTAGATATGAAGATTTCAATAGAACAAATAGTTTTAGCAACAGGGTTAACTGAGGAAGAAATTAATAAAATAAATATCTAGATATTAAGATAGTTTTAGTTAGTAAATTATTTAATTAAAACTATCTTATTTTTTATAAAAAAGGGGCTGTCGCATGAGCAAAAAATGTTCTGCGATAGCCCTTTTAATTTAAAGTTTACTAATTTTTAGTGAGATGTATTGTATATTTTAAACCTAAAAATTTGAATCATTATCTGTGTATGCACAGCAACTTGGAATTGGCGAGTTTGTATCATATGCCTTACAGGCATCATGGTAATAATCAAGCTTTCTATCAATCAAACGAAGATGTTGTTTTAAATCATCTATTTGATTTAAAACATATTCTTTGTGCTTTACTAGTATATCGTTACGGTCATGAAGAGTATTATTGCCTTCATTTTGCCAATCGATGAATTGTTTTATTTCCTTAATAGGCATTCCAGTATTTTTTAGACAGCATATAAGAGAAAGCATTTCCATATCATCTTTTGTAAAAATACGCTTACCTGATTTATCTCTTTTAACATTAGATAGCAATCCCTCACGATCATAATATCTTAATGTGTATGTTGTTAAATTCATTTCCTTAGCTGCTTGTGCTATGGAATAGTTCATATTTATCACCTCAAATATTTTTTATATATTATATCACTCATACTTAAATCTAAGTCAAGTGTGATTATAAGAATCATTAATTATAAGAGTATATTTGTTGTATAAATTATATAAAATACTATAAACATGAAATTAAAAAAAACTATTGACTTAGAGTTAGGTGTAAGGTCTATACTTGTCCTATCGAAAAGATAATTAATAAAATTCATGCATGAAAATAGAAAATACACGTTCTTATAAAAGAAGAACAAGTTTAAATCAATTTTATATGATAATAAATCAGAAGGGAAAATAGATAATATGAAAAAAATTTTTTACTTATTAAATAATAACTATAAAATGCCCAATATAGGATTTGGAACATTCCGTACACCTAGTGGAGAAGAAACAGAACAATCTGTATTAAATGCAATAAAAGCAGGATATAGACATATTGACTGTGCTGCTGCTTATGGAAATGAAAAAAGTGTTGGTGAAGCTATACGTAAATCTGGTGTGGCACGTGAAGAAATATTTGTAACAAGTAAACTATGGAATGATGACAAAGGATATGAAAATACTTTAGCAGCATTTAATAGAACATTAGAGGATTTACAACTTGAATATTTAGATTTATACCTTATCCACTGGCCTATTGCAAAAGCATCAAAAGAAAACTGGAAAGAAGCAAACAGTGAGAGCTGGAGAGCTTTAGAAGAACTTTATAACCAAGGTAAAATAAAGGCAATAGGAGTTAGTAACTTTCTTGAGCATCATCTTGAGCCATTATTTGAAACTGCTAAAATTAAACCAATGGTAAATCAAATAGAGTTCCATCCTGGAATGTTACAAAAGGAAATAGTAGAGTTTTGTAAAAAACATAATATTTTAGTTGAGGCATGGGCTCCATTCTCAAATGGACAAGTTTTAAATAATCCAGTATTAAAGGAAATTGCAGATAAATATGAAAAAACTGTAGCTCAACTTACTTTACGTTGGATTATTCAAAAAGGTATTGTGCCACTACCAAAGTCTGTTACACCAGAGAGAATTAAAAGCAATCTAGAGGTATTTGACTTTGAAATCAGTGCACAAGATGTTGAGAGAATAGATAGATTAACTGATTGTGGTGGTTCAGGTCTTCATCCTGATGAAGTAGATTTCTAAAGTAATCTGATAAATATAATATTTTGTTAATAATAAAGAAATACGTAATTTAAATATATAATGTAGAAATAATTATTCGACGGAGGAAGATTATGAAGGTAGTTGCATTTAATGGAAGCCCTAAGAAGGAAGGAAATACTTATAATGCTATAAAAACTGTAGCAGCTGAATTAGAAAAAGAAGGAATAGAAGTAGAGATTGTTCATGTGGGAAATAAAGTAATACGTGGATGTATAGCTTGTGGGGGATGTTCAAGAAATAAAAATGAAAGATGTGTTTTAGACAAGGATGAAGTAAATGAATGGATTCAAAAAATGAAAGAAGCTGATGGAATAATTTTAGGATCACCAGTTTATTATTCAGCAATAGCAGGCACTATGAAGTCATTTTTAGATCGTGCTTTTTATGTTGCTTCTGTAAATGGAGGATTGTTTAGACATAAAATAGGAGCAAGTGTAGTAGCAGTGAGAAGATCAGGAGGAATACCTGTATTTGACCAATTAAATAACTTTATTAATTACTCAGAAATGATAATGCCTACATCTAATTATTGGAATGTGGCTTATGGAGCTGCTCCTGGAGAAGTAACTCAAGATGAAGAAGGTATGCAAATAATGAGAGTACTTGGTAAGAATATGTCTTGGTTAATGAAAGTAGTTGAAGCTGGAAAATCTCAAGTTAAAGAAAATGAAAAAGAAGATAAGGTATTTACAAACTTTATAAGATAGATAAAAAAGGCCCCATCAAAAAATGATAGGGCCCTTTTTAGTATTTATTAATGAACAATTTACAGTTAAAAGCATATGGGGATATGTAGGAACTGTATTCATTATAAATTAGAAGAGAATTAAAATGCCAATTTATCTAATATACTATTACAAAGAGAGCAAATGAAAGTTATAGGTAAATAATATGAAAAGAGAAGCAAAAAAAATATTTGAGCATAGTATTAATATAATTTAAAAAGAAATAATACATAATATATACGTAGAAACGTAATCATAACGCATTATAGAAAAAAGTCGAATGTAAGCGTTGACAGCTATAAAAAGTTATATTATAATGAGCTTAGAAAAGAAACTAGTGGTAACAAAGCAGTTACTACTTGAGTATGTTACTGATAAGCAGGCAGAACTCAGATTACGTAGAAAATGTCCTTTTTCTACGTAGTCTGAGTTTTTTTTCTAGAAAGGAGTATTTTAACATGAAGGTAAGTCAGATTTTAAATAACAATGTAGCAGTGGTGAAAAGAGGAAATAATGAGGTGATAGTTTATTCTAGAGGAATATCTTTCAAGAAAAAAGTAGGGCAAACAATTACCGAAAGTGAAATAGAAAAGACATATGTATTAGATTCAAATGATATGTTAGAGCATTTCAGTTACCTTTTATCTAATATAGATGAAGAAGAAATTATAATGTTAAATAATATTATTGAGTACGGTGAAGATCTACTGAATGAAAAAGCAAGTGATTATTTAAGTCTGACATTGCTAGATCATATTAATTTTGCACTTAAACGTGCTGCTAAAGGACAATTTATTCGTAGCCCATTAACTTGGGAAGTGAAGAAGTTTTATCCAAAGCATTTTAAAATAGGAATTTATGCCTTAAATCAGATGAATAAAAAATATAATGTTGAATTTCCAGAGGATGAAGCTGTTTCTATAGCATTACACTTTGTTAATTTACAAGAGGGAAAAAGTAATTTAAAAGAAACAATTCAAGTTATGGAGGCATTAAGAGATATTATTTCAATTATTCAATATCATTATGGAATAAAGATTGATGAATCATCATTGAATTATATTCGTCTTATAACTCATCTTCAATATTTTATTCATAGAATACAGAACGGTAAAACTTATAGTGATAATGATAAAGAATTAAATTCTCAAATTAGAAATCTTTATCCAGAAGCATATGAATGTATACAAAAGATAGAACTTTATGTAAAGGAGCAATACAAATGTGAATTATCAATTGATGAGGAAACTTATTTGATGCTTCATATTCATAGAGTTACAAACAGAAGCAAGAGAGAGGAAGAATAATGAAATATAAAGATTTTAATACAAAGATTATTGAATTAGTGGGCGGCAAGGACAATGTTCAAGCAGTTGTTCACTGTATGACAAGACTTAGATTTACATTAAAGGATCGTTCAAAAGCAAAGACTGAAGAAATTAAAAAGATGGATGGAGTAGTTGACGTTGTTTCAAATGATGTTGCTTATCAAATCATTGTAGGAACTCATGTAAGTGAAGTTCATAGTGAATTAATTTCTATGCTTGGAATTAGTGGAGAAGCAAATTCTTCAGAAAACAAGGTTAAAAAGAATCCAATAAAGGCAGTATTAGATTTATTTTCAGAATCTATGACTCCAATTCTAGAGCCAATTATTGCTGCAGGGATGTTAGCTGGGGTTTTATCATTACTTTCTTTAACAGGAATAATCTCAGCAGAGAGTCCAACATACATATTATTAGATAATATTCGTTCATCGGTATTCTTTTTCTTACCAATTTTTATGGCAATGTCTTGTGCAAAGCGTTTAAATGCAAGTCCATTTTTGGCAGTTGCATTAGCTGCAACGCTTTTATCAACAGGAATTAATGGAGTTGAGGGGTTAAGCTTTTTTGGAATAGCACTTCCTACAACTACTTACTCTAACTCATTTATTCCTATTATTTTAGCTGTATGGTTTATGGGATATGTTCAAAAATCCTTAAAGAAGGTATTACCAAAGTTTTTACATTATTTCTTAGTACCAGTATTTACTTTAATTATTTGTTTACCAATTACTTTAATGTTCTTTGGTCCAATTGGTGAATGGATCGGTAGTGCTATGAGTTGGGTTTGTATGTTCCTAATGAATACTTTAGGTAATTGGAGTGTTATTGCTTTATATGCTGCTGTTCAACCATTCTTAATTATGTTTGGTGCTGGAAACTTTATTATTCCTATAGTAGTTCAATTCCATGCAGAACTTGGTTATGACCCAATTTTCTATGCTGCATGTACAATTTCAGATATAGCTGTTGCTGGAGCAATGCTTGGATATTTCTTAAGAGCTAAGAATGAAAAGCAAAAACAATTATTTGGTACTTTCAGTTTTAGTGCATTAATGGGAGTTACAGAACCAGCTATATATGGAGCTTTCGTTAAGTTTAGAAAATTATTCCTTGCAGTAGCCATTGGTGGCGGACTTGGGGGATTATATGCAGGTATTGCAAATGTAAAAACATATGCAATGGCTTGGGGATTAGCAGGATTACCTTCTTATATTGGAAATAATGACTATAAGAATTTCTATTCAATGATTATAGCAGTTATAATAGGTTTTGTAGCAGCAGCAGTTGCAGCATACTTTTTAGGTATTCCTAAAGATAGTGAAAAAGCTGAAACTTCAGATGAGAAAGCTGTATCTTCTAAAAGCGATGATTCTATGATGAATAAGGTTGTAGTTAATGGATGTGCTACTGGAAAATTAGTTAAGTTATCTGAAATTAATGATAAAGCATTTTCAAGTGGAGCTCTTGGAAATGGTGTAGGAATAATAGCTGATAATAATTTAGTAGTTTCACCAGTTGATGGAGAAGTTGTTTGTGTATTCCCAACAAAACATGCATTTGGACTTAAGACAGAGTCTGGAGTGGAACTTTTAATTCACATTGGTATTGATACTGTAGAATTAGAAGGAAAGCATTTCACTACAATGGTAAACCAAGGGGATAAGGTGAAAATAGGACAACCATTAGTACAAGTTGATTTTGATAAAGTAAAAGAAGAAGGCTTTGACCCAACTATTATAATGGTAGTTACAAATACTCAAGATTATCTTGATGTAATTCCAGTATCTAAAGATGTTACAAGTGACAAGGAAGAATGTATTAATATAGTTCTATAAATTTAGAGTGAGGTTTTTATTATGAAATTAAGAAAAGATTTTTTATGGGGAGGAAGCATAGCTGCCCATCAATGTGAAGGTGCGTGGAATGTTGATGGTAAGGGAATCGGTATAATGGATTTAGTTACTAGCGGTTCTTATGAAGTACCTCGTGAAATTTGTAAAGATATAGAAGATGGCAAGAGATATCCTTCTCATGAGGGCATTGATTTTTATCACAGATTTAAGGATGACATTGCTCTATTTGGAGAAATGGGATTTAAAGCTCTTAGAATTTCTATTGATTGGTCAAGAATCTATCCAAATGGTGATGATAAAGAACCAAATAAAAAAGGGATAGAATATTATCAAAGTGTTGTAGATGAATTACTTAAAAATGGTATAGAGCCAATTGTTACATTATATCACTTTGAAATGCCAGTAAACCTGGTAAGAAAATATGGATCATGGACAAATAGAAAAGTAATTGATTTTTACTTAAAGTATTGCAAAACTATGTTTGAAGCATTAAAAGGTAAAGTTAAGTATTGGGTTACTTTTAATGAAATGAACCATATTGACCCACAAACTGAAGCATCAGATATTTTTACATATATAATTGCAGGGCTTAAGTTTAGTGAGATGGTAGAAAAGAAACAAACATTAGCTACTATTGGATATAATATGACACTTGCAGGGGGAAAAGCTGTAGAATTAGCTCATGAAATTGATCCTAATAATAAGGTAGGATGTGTTTTTGGATTAACACCTGTTTATCCTATAAATTGTAATCCAGTTAACGTTATGAATGCCTTTAAAGAAATGGATCGTGATTTCTATCAAATAGATGCAATGTGTAATGGTTGCTTCCCTAAATATAAGTTAAAAGAATATAAAGATTCAGACATACAACTTGAAATCTCTAATGAGGATAAAGAATCTTTCTATAATGGTAAGTTAGATTTCATAGGAGTAAACTACTATTCAACTAGTGTTGCCCATTACGAAGGTGATGATAATGGAGAAGAAACTCTTTTTGGAGGGGTGCAAAATCCTTATCTAGAAAAAAGTAAATGGGGATGGTCAATTGACCCAATTGGACTTAGATATTTATTAAATTATGTTTACCGTAGATATGAGTTACCTATTATAGTTTCAGAAAATGGTCTTGGAGCTATGGATAAGGTAGAAGCAGATGGAAGCATAAATGATGATTATAGAATTGATTACTTAAATCAACATTTAATTCAGTTAAAGAAAGCTGCTGAAGAAGATGGAGTAGAGTGTTTTGGGTACTTAATGTGGGGGCCAATTGATTTAGTAAGTGCAACTACTGGTGAAATGAAGAAGAGATATGGATTTATTTATGTGGATAAGCAAGATGATGGTACTGGAGACTATTCACGTAAGAAGAAAAAGTCATTTGATTGGTATAAGGAAGTTATAGAGTCAAATGGAGAGAGCTTAAAATAAAGTAATATATAGAAGCACTAATCTTTTATGGTTAGTGCTTCTTTGTATATGTCTATGCCTCTGATAGGGAATATAGTTAGGCTTATGGAGTTATAGATAAGGTGTTTATAGATGCAGAAAAAGAAATTTACGAATCAAGAAGCAAATAATAAATATGTTTAGCTAAATTATGTAATGTTCTACTATATTTTACACGCAATGTAAAATAAAGTAAAATGGTATTAATGACGTTAGGTAGAAATGTAATTTAATCTTAGATTACATGGTAAATTAATATTATTTAAAAGGGGAGATTGCAATGAAGGGGTTTAAAAAGGGTGTGCTACTTGTTTGTACCTTATTGCTGTTTTTAGTATTTCCTACTAGTATAGCTAGGGCAAGTGATGGAAGCTATGAAAGTCTTAAGGGAACAAATCCTAGTGATTCTTATGAAGATTTAATGTTTTTAAAGGATGAGTTAAAAGGTAAAACTGTTGTTGGAGTTGGTGAGGCTACCCATGGAACAGGAAGTTTTTTTCAGTTTAAGGACAGGTTATTTAGGTTTTTAGTTGAGGAAATGGGCTTTAGAGCATTTGCAATTGAGATACCAATGAGCTTCTGTAATGGGATAAACGAGTATGTACAAACTGGAGAGGGAAATATTGAGGGTTTAATTGAGGTTAATACATCAGTATTTGCAACAAAGGAGCTACTTGAATTAGTTAAATGGATGAGGGAATACAATAAAACTGTAACGGATTCGGAAAAAGTTAGGTTTTATGGCTTTGATATTCAGGACACTTACAGTGGTTATTCACCTTTTGAGGATTATTATAAAAGTATTAACAGTGGATATTTTGAAGAAGTAACTGCAATTAAAGAAAGTGATTTTAATTTGTTTTCAAAGGTTTTGGATGATTTAAAAACCAATAAAGATAAGTATATTAAGGCATCTTCACCTAAAGAATATGATTTTATAGAAAAGCTTGCCTACAATAAAAAGCTATCAAATATGACTAATATTTCTCATAGAGATGAGGAAATGAAAAATAATATTTTGTGGATTCAAAACTATGAAAAGAAATATTACAACAATGATAAAGTAATGCTTTGGGCACATAATAGTCATATAACAAAGGAAGAAAATACAGTTTATTACATGGGAAATCTTCTTTCAAAGGAACTTGGAAATCACTACTATGCAATTGGCTTTGATTTTTACTCTGGAAGGTTTAATACTGCTGATAATAGTAGAAAACCTGTTGGGCTTGGAGTAACACAAAGTAATGAGAATGTTTTTAGTGGAAAGATTCATAGTATTTTCCCAGATGAGGAGATGATTTATTTTAAGGTTGATAAAGCTATAAATGATCCCAAAATTAAGGAGGTATTTTCTGAAGATGTTAATATGTATAATGTTGGGTGGAAAGAAATATCAAGTATGAATTTCTTACATGGAAGTCCATGCAACATTAAAAATGCCTATGATGGAGTAGTGTATTTTAAAAATACATTTGAAAGTAACTATATCAGTTTTAATAGACAACCTAAAACATATAAAATGCTAGATGTTAATGAGAAAAGTATTTTATTTGATGAAAATACTTTGGTTTCAAAGATATTAAGCATGGTTTTAATAGTATTGGGATGCTATTTGAGCATTATTATATGGAAAAAATCATTTAAGGATAAGAGTTTAGATGGAGACGAACTTAAGGGAAGGAAAATACTTGGACTCCTTATTATGTACTCTATTATTTCAGATATTATATCAATAGCATTTGCAATGGTAGAAGGGACAATAATCCTTCTTGTGATATTAGCAGTAAGTTTGACATTTTTCGTTGGAATAAATGTTTTTAAGGGGAAGAAATGGGCTAAAAATATATATTTCATTTATACCTTTATAAGCATAGTATTTTATATCTTTTTAATGATACTAATATCAAAGTCAGGAGACGCAATAGAGAGTTCAGATAAGTTGGGAATGTATATTAGTATAATATCAGGGATTTCAACTATAATACTTTTAAGATTAAAGTGTAAGGAGTTATTTTAACTACTGTAATCCTAAAAAGATAAGCTAATAAAATATTGATAAAATTGATTAATTTAGGATTATTCCTTTTAATGTTTGCAACTAGTGGGATTACGTTTATGTTCTCTTGTATATTTAATATATCTAAAAACTATATGGCTTTTGGAGTAGGAATACCACTTACATTTTTCTTATTCCATATGATGGCTAAAGTTAGCCACTTTAATAAAGTATTAATACAGTGAAATAAATTTGATAAGACATTGGTGTATAAATAAAAGCTGATTCTCAGTAGAGAGTCAGCTTTTACTATTTATAAATAGCAATAAAACTATAAATTGATTTATATAAAACAATAAAAAAACTATACATTAAATAGAAATATAATGTATAATCATTATTTGATAAAAGTGATTGGCTGTTAGAATCATTATATTATAAATGGAATAAGAAAGCATTGATTGATTCATCATAAGTATAGTAACTAATGAAGGAGCAGGAATATGAATAAAAATTCAATTATAAAAAAAGTAGCAGTGGCAATAATAATTCCTCTTGTTCTACAGGCAATTTTGTTTATGTTAATGATCTCAGGTACAGGAATAATACCACCTTTGAGGGATAATATAATTAACGGTTTTAAAGATAGAGGAAATGATAAACATAAATATATTCAAGATCAGATGTTACAAAATTGGAGTAGTATAAATAGACAAACAGAAACTGTTAATAAGCATATATTAAGGAATCTAGAGAAGAAAGGTTTATCCACAAGTGAATTAAATAGAAACGTTGATTTATCAAATGAAATATTAAAAGATGTTTCAAAATATATATTAGGTTTAGTCAAAAATAATTATACAACGGATATTTTTATTATATTAGATACAAAAAATGAAGGGCAAGAAAACATAGATTTAGCTGAAAAAGAAGGGATATATATTAAAGATACTGCTCCATTAGCTAAATCAAAGAATAATTTAGACTTACATTTAGAAAGAGGTCCATTAAATCTTGTAGACAATTTAGAGATAGGTATAAATAGCCAGTGGGAAAATAAATATATACTTAATAAAGGGGACCCTAATAATGATTTTTTCTATGAGCCAATTAATGAAACAAGAAAATGTGAAAATAGAAAAGAACTTGGATATTGGGGGAAGCCAGCTAAAATAACTGATGAGAACAATAAAGTTATTACATATTCTGTTCCACTTATTAACCGTGAAGGAGATCCATACGGTGTAGTAGGTATAGGTATTGACTTAAATTATATTAATAAAATTCTTAATGATGATGAAAATAGTCACCCCAATACGTATAGCATAATGATAGAAGATTATGGATTGTACGGAGGCGATATTAATATAGATAAAGAAGTATTAAAGAAGTATAAAGATATAGAAACAAAATCAAAGAAAATTTCAGATAATACTTATAAGCTAGAAAATGAGATGAATAGAAAGAAAGGAATCTATTTTTTTAAAAAAGAACTTAATCTTAATATAAATGATAGCGTAGTTTCAGATCAAAAATGGTATGTGGTATCATCAGTAACAGCTGATAAGTTGTTTTATCCTATATATATCATTATAAAGTACAATATTTTTATTATGATAATTTCGACTTTAGTAGCTATATTGATAGCCTATTTAATAATAAGAAACATAACAAAACCGATAAGATATTTAGCAGAAAAGGTTAGACAAAGCAATCCAAGGAAGCCATTAAAATTAGATAAAATAAATATATCAGAGATAGATAATTTATCTTCAGCAATTACAAGTTTAAGAGAAAATGTTGCTTATGAATCATCAAAGCTTAATAAAATTATAAATACTTTAAAAATACCAATTGGTGCATTTAAGCATGAGAAAGATGAAAATAAAGTATATTGCACCAGTAGGTTTTTTTATGTATTGGGAATTGAAGGGATATATGAAAAGGCTGAGTATACAGGCGTAGAAAGTTTTAAGTTAATAATAGAAGAAGTTTTAAAGAATAAATATGATAAAGAAGAAAATATATATATAATTAAGAAAGAAAATCAGGAAGATAGATGGATTAAGTTAATAATTCAACAAGAGAGTGGTGGAACATTTGGTATTATTATAGATGTGACTAAAGATATTTTAGAAAAGATGAAAATAGAATATGATAGGGATCATGATAGTCTTACACAAATTTTAAATAGAAGAGCATTTAAAAGAATAGTAATAGATAAGATTAAATCTGAGAAAATTAGAATTGCTGCAATTATTATGTGGGATTTAGATAACCTTAAATTTGTAAATGATACTTATGGTCATGAATATGGAGATAAGTATATTTGTCAAGCAGCTGGTATATTTAAAGGATTGGAGGAATCTAATGCAGTAGTTGCAAGAGTATCAGGAGATGAATTTTTAGTGTTTATGTATGGCTACAACAGCAAATCTGAAATAATAGATAGGGTAAGAGAAATACAGAATATTATGAAAAACACAATTGTTGATTTACCCAACTGTTATAACAAAATCAAAATAAGGGCATCTGCAGGTATTGCATGGTACCCTGATAGCGCAGATAATTATGATGATTTAGTGAAATATGCGGATTTTGCTATGTATAAAATAAAGCGTACAATAAAAGGAAGTATAGCTGAATTTGATAAAAGGGAATATGATGACAAGGCCTTTTTAATTAATAAGAAAGAAGATTTAAATAGGTTGATAGAAGAACAACTTATCTATCATGTATTTCAACCAATAGTAGATGCACATAAAGGAGAAGTATATGCTTATGAAATACTTATGCGTTCTAAGCTAGAAAGTTTGAAAAGTCCTTATCAAATATTAGCTATTGCAGCTGATGAATCAAAGTTATATGAAATAGAAAGACTTACATGGTTTAAAGGATTGGAAGCAGTAGCAGACCAAGATAAAGAATTGAGAAATGCAAAGATATTTATTAATTCTTTACCTAATTGTACACTGTGTGAAGAAGATATAAATAACCTTATGGATAAGTATGGAACGCTTTTTAATAGAGTAGTTGTAGAATTGCTTGAAAATGAACGAGTAGATTCAAGTAATATATTAGAAAAGAGAAAGCAAATTAAAAAATGTAATATGAAAATTGCAATAGATGATTTTGGGGCAGGATATAGCAATGAAACTACATTATTAGAAGCTGCTCCAGACTTTGTAAAGATTGATAAGGAAATTGTCAGAGAAATACACAAAGATTTAGATAGACAAGATATTATAAAAAATCTTATTGTATACACAAGAAAAAGAGATATCAAAGTAATAGCGGAAGGAATAGAAACAAGAGAAGAATTAGAAAAGCTAGTAGAACTTGGAGTGGATTATGTACAGGGATATTATATAAGTAAACCTAAAGCTAAGCCATCTAAGATAAAGGAAGATTTGGTTCAAGAAATATTAGATATAAATAATAAATATAAAAGAAGATGATGATCTGATAAGTCTTATTAGTGACATGTATTTGGAGCTAATAGGACTTATTTTTATTTCAGATTTAGAATTTGAGGCAATTCTAAAAAGAGTAACTTTTGTTTTAAAAGTTACTCTTTTTAGAAATTATAAGTTGTATAATCATAGGTGGAAGTATTAGAGATGAGAGTGTTTTATACAAATTAAAAATATTAGAAAGTTTTATGAATTTAGGACAAAAGAAAGCTCAAAAAATCGGGATGTTAACCTTTCAGAATGATAAGATTAGATTAAGGAATTGCAAGGGGGATACAAACTATGGAATGGATTGAAAGTATTAGAGAAGCTGTATCTTATATTGAAGAGAATATAACCAAGGATTTATCTATAAAAGAGATAGCAGATAGAGTAAATATTTCACCCTTTTATTTTCAAAAGGGATTTGGAATGTTATGTGGATATTCCTTAAGTGAGTACATTAAGAGAAGAAGACTTACACTTGCCGGCAGTGAGGTTTTATCTACTAATGGAAAGATAATTGATATTGCATTAAAGTATGGATATGATTCTCCAGATAGCTTTACAAAAGCTTTTACAAGATTTCATGGTGTTACACCATATGCAGTTCGCAAAGAAGGGGCAGTTATAAAGTCATTTGTTCCTCTTAAGATCAAATTTTCTTTGGAAGGTGGATATATTATGGATTATAAAATCGTGGAAAAGGATGCATTTAAGGTTTTAGGAGTATCTAAGAAGTTCAAATATGACTCAGCATTTATGGAGGTGCCTTCATTTTGGAATGAGCATATATCACAAGGAAAGTTGAAGGATATATGTGGCATGTATGGTGTTAACATTGATGAAGAAATGAGTGGTAATGAGTTTGAGTACCTTATTGCAGAGGATTATTCTGATGAAAAAGGATGTATTGAAGGATGTGTAGTAAAAACAATTCCTAAGTTTACTTGGGCTATTTTCCCTTGCTGTGGACCAAGCCCATCATCAATTCAAGAAACTAATAAGAAGATATTTTCAGAGTGGCTACCAAACTGTAGTGATTATGAGATTGCAGCAGGTTACAATATAGAAATGTATAATGATCCAAGTAAGTATGAAAAGGGAATTTTAGATAAAAATTACTATAGTGAAGTTTGGATTCCAGTAAAGAAAAAATAGATTGAATTAAGATATGAAAAATGAGGATACTTAAAAAGTATCCTCATTTTTTGTGTGAATAGCCATAATAAAATAGCACTTTATGTGACTTTGTCACATAAAAAATTAAAAAAATTATATATAGTATAAACAAACCAAGGATAAAAATTTAAGGAGGAAAAGAAATGAATAAAAATAATTGGATAAAGGGTGCTGTAGTATTAGGTTTTTCATTCTTTATAGCTATCTTACTTGTTAAACCAATAGGAGTTTCAACTCAATTTTCAGTGTTATCAGGAATAGTACATAGTACAGTGGATAGTGATGTAATAGTTGAAGATTCAAGTAGGGAAACTGGCTATAGAAGTTCAAATGCATATTATGATAAATCAGAAGGGAAATTAGCAAAGGCTATAAAGAATCCATTAAACTATGATTTTATTTTTGTATTATCAATTCCAGTAGGTGGATATTTAGGATATTTATTATTTAGCAGAAAGAAGAAAAATGAAGAAGATAATGATGTGGAATCATGCTCATTAGATGATAATAAAAAAGGATTTATAGAAAAGTATGCACTTAGTTTTATTGGAGGATTTTTACTATTATTTGGAGCAAGAATGGCTGATGGGTGTACTAGTGGGCATATGATGAGTGGAATGATGCAAGGTAGTATAAGTGGCTATGTATTTGCAATATCTGTTTTTGCTACTGCCATACCAACAGCTATAATTGTTAAAAAAATTAAAAAAGCAAACTAAGGAGGAAAAATAGATGAAAATTTTATTGGCAATTTTACTTGGGGGCTTCTTTGGATTTGCACTAGCATATGTAGGAGCTACAGGTTTTAAAAATATACTGAAAATGTTAAGATTAGAAGATTTATCTTTAGCTAAGATAATTTTATTTGCAATAGGTTTTTCAAGTGTATTACTTTCTATTTCAAGCTTATTAGGCATATTTGATACTTCTCATTTAAGTATTAAGACTATGAATTTAGGTGTTATAATTGGCGGATTATTATTTGGAATTGCATTTGGAGCTGTAGGAACATGTCCAGGTACTTGTGTTGGTGCAATTGGAAGTAACGGCGTTAAAAGAGCTGTTGCAGCTGTAATAGGTGGATTAGTAGGAGCGTTTGCTTTTTCCATGTCCTATGGATATTTAAAGGAGCTTGGATTATTTGAAACATTAAATATGGGCAAATTAACTTTGTTTAATATTTCTGAAAAGTATCCATCAGTTTTTAATGTAGGATTTGTTGGACTATTAGTTATTGGAATATTGTTTATGGGTACAGCATATATTTTGCCTAAAAGAATATTAAAGGATTAGAACAAAGAAAATATTTATATATTGTTATAAATATATAAAGAAACAAATATAAAAATAT
>OBZL01000085.1_pt1 | contig 36777 bp, 37 predicted proteins | sample 1476921 | NCBI WGS metagenome assembly OBZL01 (sample SAMEA2580239, study PRJEB22360) | human gut metagenome | biome: human gut; feature: human-associated habitat; material: faeces | place: Denmark | collected 2008/2010
ACAATATATAAATATTTCTTTTTAGGTTAATCAGCTTTAATCAATTCAAATCTCTCTATACATATAGAATTTTACTAAAGCTATCCCAGATATCCTTTTTAATCTATAGTTTTCTAAAAATAAAAGAAGGATAATAAACATATCCTTCTCTTAACATAATTAAGCTATATATACTTTTCTAATTCCTCTGATCTCTTATAAGATTTCTGTATAATCTCATTTGGATATCCAATATACTCTAAAAGCCTTATGGCATTTCTAGTTTTAGAAACTCCCTTCTTTAATTTGTAATCAAAGCTTAATCCAGTATTATCATCTATATCTTCGCTAAAGTAATAAAACTCATACTCATCTTTAAGCATATCTGTTAATTCCCTGTCATGAGTAGCAACAATTGCAATAGCATTTCTTTCATTAATATAACTTAATATTTCCGCTGAAGAGGATATTCTTTCAACAGGATTTGTTCCTCTAAAAATTTCATCAATAGGACAGAATACAGTTACATCCTTTTCTAAAGCTTTAATTATTCTAAGTATTGATTCTGCTTCTGCTAAATAATAGCTTTTCCCAGCATTTATATCATCCTTAGGAGCAATAGATGAAACTATATTTAAAAAACATCCTTCATACTCTTTAGCCATAACAAAATTCATAGTTTGAGCTAGAACTATATTAGCCCCAAGCATTCTTAAAAAAGTAGATTTTCCAGACATATTTGTACCTGTAAGGACTATTCCTTTACCATTAATACTTATTGAGTTAGGTACAGGTTTTTTTAAAGCAGGATGTACCCCATCTACAACCTTTAATTTATTTTCATTAATGAATCTAGGTTTTGACAGTTTACTTTTATTGCAAGCCTTATAGCTAGCCATAGCTGTTAAAGCATCTAATTCACCTATTAAATAATAAATTCTATATATTTCACCTGCATTCTCTTCAATTTTGTCACTTATTTTATAGAAAGTAGTTTCTTCTAATAAAAAAGGTATTGATAATAACTCAAGTAATCCTCCAAAGGCATTAATAATTTTAATTACTGTAGTACCCTTTTTTAAATAACTAATATTCTCTAAGTTATACTTTAAGTTTTCTACATAGTGAGATATCTTAGGATCTTTAATTTTACATATCTTTTCACTAGTTATAAATAAATCACTTAAATAACTTAGTCCATGAGATTTAATTATTTCCCTCTCTTTTCTATTAATCTCTATAGTTACAAATACACTTACTAATAATAAAAGATTTAGTCTAGGTTCTTTAAAAATAAAGGCTAAAGCAATTAATGCTATAGGAATAAAATTTCCAAGAACCTTATATAACCAATACTTTTTCTTATTTACAGGTAATTTATCAGATATCATCTCTAACAATCTATTTTTCTTATCATGTCCTAACTTAAATAGATTAAATCTAATCTCTGTAGTTAAATCTTGATTTTCTATAAAATAATCTATTAATTCACTTCTTTTATTAAGTTTCTCCTCACTCATTAAAGGATTTTTAAAAATAGAATATAACACCTGTTCTCCAGGAGTGGAATATGTTTTATCTATCTCCTCATATATATCATTCATATTCAAATCATTCCAAGTTTGATCATCAATAGAATATTCATTTTCTTCACTAATATCACTTAAAACCCTTATTTTATCAAACTCTCTTGTTTTATTTTGTTCCTTCAAAAAGTCAACTCTTACATCATCTTTTAAGCTCATAATCACCCCTCCAATTTATTCTATATTATCACATAAAAAATGCACTTAACAATGTTTTACTTATATAAAGCAAAAAGGTGTAGAAAAATCTACACCTTTTTATGAAACACTGCAAACGATATAACATTATAAAATCATCTTGCCCGTTTGGGGAAACAGGTACTTAATCCTGGGAGAATTAACTACAAAGCAAGATTAATTTTATAATTTAATTATATAGTAATTTTTGCCAAGCTCAAGTAGGCAAAAGTCCCCTTTTTCTTAGGACCTTTTTCCTATTTTGTATGTACCCTTCTGTTATAATATTCCTCTATACCATTATTTATGGCAAAGATAGTAGCATGAACCCTATCTTCAACTCCTATCTTTTTAAATATAGTTGTTACATAATTCTTTATCGTTTTTTCTGATAAATATAACTTTTCTGCTATATCTTTATTTTTAAGTCCATTAGATATTTCAAGTAATATTCTAAGTTCTCTATTAGTTAATGAATCAAGTAAATTATTTGTCCCCTCAATATTTACATCATTAATAAATGAATCTATCAATGATTTATCTATGTATTTTCCACCAGCATATACTGTTCTAATAGCATTAGTTATTTCACTTCCAGCTGATTCCTTTAATACATATCCTGAGGCGTCTAAATCCATTGCTTCCCTTATTTTTCTTCTTTGTTTTTCAACTGTTAAAATAATAACTTTTATTTTATCATACTTCTTCTTTATGATTTTTAGGGTTTCTATTCCATCTAAACCATACATATTTATATCTAAAAGGACTATATCAACATCTATTCCTTCTATTTTTTTAATTAAGTCTTCTCCACTACTACTTTCTGCCACTATATTTAAATCATTTTCATGACTTAATATCTTGCTTAATCCTTCCCTGATTAAAGCGTGATCATCAGCTATTGCAATATTAATCATCTATCATACTCCCCCTAAAATAGGTAACCTTATCCTATACCTTGTTCCCTTATTCACTCTAGAATTAATGTCTACCTTACCACCTAATCCTTCTACTCTATCTAATATCCCCACTATTCCATATGATATTTTCTTTAGTTTTGATTCATGCACAACCTCATCTAAGTCAAAACCTATTCCGTCATCTGCAAAATTAATAAACAAGTACTCTTTTCCTTTTTCTATTAAAATATCTACATAATTAGCCTTAGAATGTTTCTTTACATTACATATAAGTTCTTGTACTATTCTATAGACACCTATTTCTATAGTATCATTACATTTATCGTAATTTAACATCTTAAACTTTATATTTACGTTACTTTCATCTGAAAAAGTATCAATTAAATCTTGAATTGATTCCTCTAAAGTTTGCTTTTCTAAATACGGTGGTCTTAAATTAAATATAATTCCTCTTACTTCTATTAGTGCTTTTTTTACTGTACTTTTCAACTCATCTATTTCTTGGAGCCCCCTCTCCAAGTCTTCCATCAATATTTTCTTGCAAAAGTCTATTCTCATTATTGAACTTGCTAAATATTGAGCTGGCCCATCATGAATATCTCTTGCTATTCGTCCTCTTTCTGCCTCCTGTATTTCTAGTACCTTTATAACCATCTCTTGATTGTTCTTTTCATTTATACTAGCAACTGTTTTGCCTAAATCACCACATAAATAGTTTAAAACTACATTTACTTGACATACAACACTTTCAGCTTCTTCAATGTTTTTAAGATAATTTTTTAAGGATATCTCAAGCTTATCCCTTTTTACCCTTAATTCACGCTCTTCTTTTTGTTTTGTTATATATCTTACTTTAGTTTCAAGAGCTTCGTTATAAACGCCCTTTACTACTTCGTCAGATACATTTAAATCAGCTGAAACCTTAGCTAGTTTGTTTCTCATCTCCCTATCCTTTTTTTCTAATTGGTCTACCTCTTTAATTGTCTGCTTTATATTAAATAAAATTATCTCTAATTCTTGCTTTTGATTTTCAAACTCATTTTTAAGATTCTCTGTAATATTAAATATTTTATCTTTACCTTCATTTATTTCTTCTATTACTTTTTCTAAAATTAAATTTATATCTTTTATACCATTACCCATTACATACCCCTTATTAAGTAAAATATTCTTCTAAGATAAAATATTCAATATTTTACTTAAAACTCCTTCTTTTTATATATAATTATATATTTTTACATATTTATCCACTATATTTATAAAATAAAAAAACTCACAATCGTGAGTTTTTATTTTTCATTATCTTTTATTATCTTGTTAATAATTTCAACTCTATCTTCTCCAAGAACCAATGATACCTTTCTATCAACGTTGCCATTCTTAACTAATCTCTCTTCATTTACTTCTATCATTTTTAAAATCTTTTTTTCTAAATCTTCATAAGACATTAGATCTTCTAAATAAGTATCAATTGCATCTTTTACGGCTGTAGCTAATTCTTTAGGATTTCTATAACTAACTCTCATCTTTAAGTACTCCTTATAATTTAATGTAACTTTCACTTAAAGTTTAACAACTGGATAATAAAAATGCAACACTTAAGATTTAATATAGATTTTTTATCATTTTATCTACTTACTTTACATATATTTTTATAAATAATATTAATGAGGTGATTTTAGAATGAATGAAACTAAAGTTTATAAGACATTAAATATATCTCTTCAATCAAAAAGGTATACAATAGTTCAAGATATTATAAATAGCTGGGATGATAATTTAACTAAAAGTGAAGTTGTTTGTGAAGATATTCTCGCTATGTATAAAATTAAACAGATACCTTGTTTAAAAGATATAGTTAACCTAATAATTAATAAGTCTGAACCTTTAACTAATATAAATGATAGTGAATATTTTCTTTCTCTTAATAAATCAATTATCAATTATTTTCAAGATAAGTATTCTAAAAATCCAGAAATAGCAATGACTAAGGAATCAAATGAATTAAGTAATTATAAAAAGCTACTTAGTTTACTTATTGAATATGACCCAGCCCTTGCCATTAGCCTTATAAAGAAGCTAGATAGTTAAAAGAGGATAGACTAGGATAAAAAAATTTTCCTAGTCTATCCTCCTTTATAACAAGTGAATCATTAAATTAAACCTTCTAAATCACAATGAACTTCTTCTTTAACCTTGTCCCATTTAACTAAATATCCTTGTCCTTTTGAGCAAAAAATTGAAGTAGATGTGTATTCTATATCTGCATCTTTATTATATCCTCTACTTTCTATCACATCTTCCCAGTTATGACACTTATCATACCCATCATATATAAGACTAATACTACCTTTTCCCTTTGTAAATGCATTAAATTCATTACTATAATCCATAAATGTAGATACTGGCCCTCTCCCCTGTATAACTACCTTATTTTCATTTTGTCCTGGGGCATTAAAACTTCCACTTAATCTTTGTATATCTGAAATAATTCTTCCCATATATTCTATATCTGCACTAATTTTAAACCTATAGTATGGCTCTAAAAGAATATTTTCCACCTGTTCTAACCCCTGCCTTATTGCTCTATAGGTAGCTTCTCTAAAATCCCCTCCACTAGTGTGTTTCAAATGAGCTTTCCCTGTTAAGAGAGTAAATTTTATATCAGTAATTGGAGAACCTGTAAGTATTCCTCTATGCTCTCTTTCAAATACATGCGTTTTTACAAGATTCATCTGTCCTATATTTAAATTATCACTATGACACTTATTTTCAAATGTTATTCCTTTGTCCCTATTATTAGGTTCCATTAATAAGTGAACTTCTGCATAATGTCTTAACGGTTCAAAATGACCTGATCCAATAGCTTTTTCTTTAATGGTTTCTTTATATAAAATATTACAAGGACCAAATTCAATATCTAAGTTAAATCTTTCCTTAACTATTTCCTTTAAAATTTCAGTTTGAATCCTTCCCATAATATGAACATTTATTTCTTCAAACTCTTCCACCCATGTTACATTCAATAAAGGGTCCTCACTATTCAAAATCTTAAAGTAATTAAATACTTCTTTAGCATTGATATCATCATTAAATATTACCTTTGATACCATAATTGGAATAAAGTCATATACTATATTTTCTTTCTTATCCCCTATAGTTTCACCTGGATATAATTCTGTAACTCCTGCAACTCCAAATATATCTCCAGCCTCTACAGAATTAACACTCTTAAATTTTTCACCATTATAAATTCTAATATTACTAACCTTATCTTTTTTGTCTTTATATTTAATTTCATCCCTTACTTTAAGCTTCCCATTAGTACATTTAATAAATGTTATCCTAGTTTTATTATCTTCATCATATTTCACCTTATATACAGTACCTTTAAAGTCACCTTCATTATCATAACTTGTATATGTTAGATTATCTAAAGCGTATATAAATTCCTTCATACCTATATCTTGTAAAGCTGACCCTGAAAATACTGGATAAATTTTGCACTCCTTTATTTGATTTCTTAAAGCCCTAATCCACTCATCTTTACTATATTCACCATTTAAATACTTTTCAATTAGCTCATCATCATTTTCTGAAATTCCTTCAACTACCTCTTCACTTAGCTCCTCTTCTAAACTATTTTCTATGAAACAAATTTTATTAGAAAAGTTAGTTTTTATTTCATTTATAACCCTATCTACCTCTGCCCCTACCCTATCTGTCTTATTTATAAACATGAATGTAGGAATCTTATTTTTCTTTAATACATTCCATACTGTTTCTGTATGGCCTTGAATTCCTTCTACTGCACTAATTATTAATATGGCATAATCCAACATGGATATAGTTCTTTCCATTTCTGTAGAAAAATCAACATGACCTGGGGTATCTAACAAATAATATGTAGATTCACCAATGTTAAATATGGCATCATGGGAAAATACAGTTATACCACGTGACCTTTCTATATTATGATTATCTAAATATGAATTTTTGTAATCAACCCTTCCTCTAGTTCTTATACTATTTGTATGATAAAGTAATTGCTCTGAAAAAGTAGTTTTTCCCGCATCTACATGTGCTAATATTCCTATAGTTTTCTTCATATGATATATATCCCTTCTTTTATTACTTACTTTTATTATACAAAAAAATAATCCTAGTTTGAAAACCAAACTAGGATTATTTACTAAAAACTACTTATTTTCATCTATTAATTTTAAAATAGTTTCTTTACATCTTGATGCATGGCAGAATCCAGTACCTGCTCCTGTCTTTTCACTTACTTCATCAAAAGTTTTTGCACCATTCTTTATTGCTTCAACTATTGTTTCTTCTGAAACACCTTTACATAAACATACTGTATTTGACATATGCTCAACTCCTTTTCTATAGATATAATTTCTGCAAAAAAATTTTTTTTATTCTTCTATAGATATTGCTGCTACTGGGCAGTTTTCGCACGCTTCTCTTACAGCATCTTCAGTTCCGTCTACAACTTCACCTGCAACTGCTATTCCAGTATCTAATGAGAAAACTTCTGAGCATGTTCCTTCACATAATCCACATGATATACAAGTATTTTCATCAACGAATGCTTTCATAAAACTAAAACCTCCAAAATAACCTTTATAGCATTCCAAATCCGACTAGAATGCTCAACTATATTATCAATTAATAATTGTTATTTGTCAATACTTTATATCATTCCACTTCTGAAATTAGAGGATAATGATCTGAAGGATACTTTCCATTTTCATTATATGTTAGTATTTCAGTGCTTTTAATTGATAAATTATCTGTCACAAAAATATAGTCAATATGAATTCCCTTACTTCTTCCTTTAAACCTGCTCATTGTAGTATGATTATATATTTCTTTTTTGTAGTCCTGTACTGCTACAAACTTTTTGTTGTTATAGTTATATTTTCTTATTTCTTCTATAACTTTAGAATTTGGTGATGCATTAAAATCTCCCATAAGAATGGTTGGCATCTTTTCTTTATCTTCTTCATTTTCAATAAAACTTAGAATTTTCCTCACTTCATATACTCTTGATTTTGTAAACAAAAAATCTAAATGTGAATTACATATCCTGTACTTATTCCCATTATTGTCTCTTATCACAGCTGCTGTGCATATTCTAGGAAATACAGAATACCATCTAGAGCTACTTATTTTTTGTGGAGTATTAGAAAGCCAAAAAGTTTTATATTCTTCTACATGAAAGTCTCTAGCTATAAATATATCATTTCTTTCTACAAACATTTTTTTACTTCTTGGAGTTCCAACCACATAATAATCCTCTAATGCATCCACCAATTCTCTATGCATAACATTGCTTAACTCTTGCACTCCAATAATATCAGGCTTATATTTCTTTATAATATTTATTACCATATCTTTTCTATTTGACCATCTGTTATTAATATCTAAAATAAAATCACATCTTAAATTAAATGTCATTATTCTCATAAGAAAACCTCTTTTTAAAAAAATATTTTTACAGCACAATTTTTACTTAATTACATAGTATATAGTATAGTTAAAAGGGAGTAGTTATAACTATAGGGTCAACATACTGGTCGTTAGCGCCTGGCCTTATAACCCATTGGGTAACGAGACTTTTAGCACAATCTATTTAGGTTGTGTTAAAGGTCTTTTTTAATTCTTCAATTGTTTATTATACTTAACTACCTGTATTTATCCCCAGTTATTTTAGATATAGGTACTTTAAAAATTTATCCCTAATTAATAATAAAAAGTGGTAGACTCCCTACCACTAATTTTTTTCTCTATCTTCACCTATATGTTCTATTCTATACCCAATTTCTTTATTAGCATGCCTATATCCTTCATTTATCATATCCTCTTCTGAAATATTGCTATTTAAACAGTCTAAGGTTAATTGATATCCAGCTTTATAATACTTTTCAAGTAAAGAGTTTTCAATATCTTCTTGATTTCCTATAGAATAATCATGAAGAATATGTTTAACATTAAATCCTGCATCTCTTAGAGCTCTTCCAACCAGTATTGCTCTATGACACCTTATTGGATCTTGCATAGCACCAAGTAAGGCAATTCTATACCCTTTTTTACAACCATTTCTTAATCTTTCAATTCCCTTTATAAATTCTTCTTCCTTAACTACTTTCTCAAAATCTGAATATCCTTCATCATTATAAGAAACTTTATTTATACGTTTAGCAGCTAACTCTTTCGCCATATAAATATATATAAAACCTTCTCTTTCAAGAGTTTTTTGTATAGTTTCTTTATTATATTGGATATTGTACTTAGAATAAGGAGTACCTCTAATATCTACAACACAATTAATATTATAACGTCTTAGCATATCTATTAATCTCTCTACATCATAATTTGAATGACCTATTGTAAATATCTCCACACTAAAGACTCCCTTCTTTATATTAATATAATCTATTCTACTTGGGTTAATAGTCTTCTAGTTACATCTTTAAGCTTTCCTTCGCTAAAATCTTCATGAACTATAACAATTATTCCCCTTACATCATTATCGCTTTCATCCCATTTGTAGCTTTCAACATTAATAACAGAATCATCTGGCATGAACTCCTCTAAATCTGTACCAAGTTCAGTAAATAATCCTAATAATTCTTCAAATAGTTCATCTTCCGTTAGCTCATTAATATCATAATCATCTGATAATATTTCCTTTAAAATATCAGCAGATAAACTTAAATTTAAAGCTACTACATCCTCTCTCTTACTTCCTTTAGACATATCCTTTAACACTTTAAAATTACTATTCTCTTCTATTAATTTCTTAAAATCTAAACTGTCTACAACTCTATTTCCAAATGCTACGTACATATTAATTACTCCTTATTTATGCATATTTGCCATTTCAATATAATGAACGGAAGATTCTTTTATAGATCTTATTTCTTCCTCAGTTAATTCTCTTACTACTTTTGCTGGACTTCCCATACAAAGTACACCTGATGGTATTTTCTTATTTTGAGTTACTAAGCTTCCAGCTCCTATAATAGTATTTTCTCCAATTTCTGCTCCATTTAATATTACAGAACCCATTCCTATTAAAACATTATTAGAAATTTTACATCCATGTATAACACAATTGTGTCCTATAGTCACCTCATCACCAACTATAGTTGGAATCCCAAAATCATTATGTAATGTGCTATTTTCTTGTATATTAGTATTTTTTCCAATTATAGTTTTATCCATATCACTTCTTATACAAACACCATACCATATAGATGTATTTTCTCCAATAACCACATCTCCAACAACTGCTGCGTTTTCTGCAACAAAACAACTTTTATGAATATTAGGTATTTTTTCTCCAAGTCCTTTTATCATGCTTTCCTACCTCATTTATTTTTTTCTTAATTATATTACCACAAATTTTAATCTTTTATCTATATATTGTATAATTAAAATATATTTATAAAGGCGGGGGGAAATTTATGAGAAGTATATTAACTGTTACAACTTCAACTTTAATGGGTAACTATGAAATCGAAAAGTATTATGGATATATATCTATAAACTTTGTCACTGGAGCTAACTTTTTAAGGGACTGGTTAGCAGGATGGACTGACATTTTAGGGGGAGTATCAAAATCTTATACAAGGGAATTAGATGAATTAAAATCTATGGCAAGAAATGCATTAGAAAACAAAGCACGTTTACTAGACATGAATTGTATACTAGGGTTAAATATTGATTTAGAGCCCATCTTTGGTTCAAACTACTCAATGTTTATGGTTTCTGCTACAGGAACGGCTTGTAAAATCAATAATCTTATTAATGATGATGATAGTAATTCTGAAGAAGAAAATATCAAATTAGATTTATCAAGGTTATATTCAAACACACTTATTTCTAATGCTCCCTTAGACTTTTACAATTGCACTATAGATGAGGTTGAAGGATTTTTAGCATCATTACCAAGCGGAAGTGAAAAAATACTTGTAGACAAACTTATTAGAGAACTTGGAAATAACCAAGCTAAGAATATATTCTCCGGTTTTAAGGATAATATCGATTCTGTTACTGAGTTTCTAATGGGTAAAAATTTCTCTGAGGTATGTAAGTACGCAACTGATGATATAACAAAAGAAAAGGCTCTTTTTATTAAAACCTTCAATATTATTGACTATAGCTCTATATTAGAACAGTTTAGAAATTTAGATAATAATGATACAGAAATTGACCTTTTAGTTTCACTAACAGCTAAACCTCCTCTTGTAACAAAGGATAACTTTTATGCCTTAGGAGAGCTTATTGATTTATTAGAAAAAAAATATCAAAAGGATGTTACCATAAAATCTCAAGGTTTTGGAAAGAAAAAAGATACATGGATATGTAAACATTGTGGATCTCCAGTAGAAATGGATAGACAAAGTTGTTTCAATTGTAATTATGATAGATATGGTCTACCATCTAGAATTACAAGATATGTTGCAGGAGATGGACAAATATTTAGTTATGAAAAGAGGATATCGAATCTTAAATCCATTTATGAAATTCTAAAAAAATATTATAGCAATAAATAATTTACTTTGAAAAAAGTGGATGTATTAAAACTTTCTTTAATACATCCACTTTTTTGTTATATATCATAAATATCAGAAAATTCTATATTAATCTTTTCTTGTATTGCGGTCTCAGCTGCTCTATTATCATCATCATGCCATACATCATCTCTAACTAAATTAGGAATTTTAAATAAAAATGTACTACCTATTTCTGAACTATCTTCTAACATAACTTCCCCATTATGTTTGCTAATTATATCCTTAACTAAAGCTAAGCCTATTCCACTACCTTCTCTCTCCCTACTAAATGATTTATTACTTTGAACAAATCTTTCAAATATTACATCCTTTAAATGCATAGGAATACCTATTCCTGTATCTTTCACTCTTACATATACCCAAGTTTCATCCACTTGAATATCAACGAAAATTTCTCCACCTGTAGGAGTGAATTTAACAGAATTAGAAATAAGATTTAACATAACCCTTTCTATTTTTTCAGGGTCACATCCTACTATTAATTCCTCTATAGAAGTGTCAAACATTATATTTATATTTTTTTCTTCAACATACGGAACAGTAGACAATGTTATATTTTCAATTAAACTAATAATATCTATATTCTTAATTTTTATTTGCATTGCTCCTGTATCTAACTTGGAAATATCTATAAGGTTATTTACTAATCTTAACAATCTAAATGCATTTTGACTAATAGTTTTTTCGTATTTAATATAGTAGTTAGCTAAAGACTCATAGCCATTCTTTTTTTGATTATTTAGTAATTGAAGACATGAATAAATAATATTTATAGGTGTTCGAACCTCATGAGATAAGTTTGCAAAAAACTCTGCTCTTATTCTATCATATTCTTTAATTTCATTATATTTCACTCTTAGGGAATTTAGTTCTTCCTTCATTTCTAGACTTCTAGATACAACAACATATCCTTTAAATTCACTGTTAATACGTTTAAAAACAGATTCTACTCTTACACTTTTCCCATTCTTACATAATATTTTATGTTTTATTATATCACTATTTTTAATATTATTAATTGCGAATATATCTCCATCATCCCTTTTTAAAAATTCTTCATACCTATGCCCTACTAGCTCCTCTACTTCAAAGCCTAAACTTTCTATAGCTGAGGTATTAGCAAAAGTAATTATTCCACTTGTATCAATAGTAATAATAAAATCTAATATATTCTCTGTTACACTCTTCAGCATATTTTCACTTATTTTTAACTTATCTATGGCCTCACATTTATCAGTTTTATCTATAAAGTTTCCTATTATCCACTTTGAATCATCTGTTACTACCTTTTGAAGGTGTACCTCATAATATTTCTTCAACTCACTAAAATACAGTATATTCGAGTAAGTACCATTTTCTTCGAGTACCTTTTTTATATTTTTAGAGAGATCTTCATTGATGTTGAATATAGATATTTTCTCCAATCTATTATACTGATCTTCTAGGGTTATCCCCTCATCAATAACTCCTCTTGCCAATTCATTTGCATATACAATTTTATAATTATCGTTGTACACCAAGATATTACTTTGTAAATTCTTTTCATTTGCAGCATAAAAAACATTTAGATTATGTTTTAATTGATCAGACTCTTTAACTCTAAAAATCATTTCATAAAACAAACCTATTATTATTACCAAAAAGGCCATAAATGTTAATACATATCCAAGCACGCTTATATTATAAGGATATTTATTATACAATATAAAAATATATAAATTCTTTACGGTTAATATATTTATACTTGCTCCAAATATAGAATAAATAATTCTCTTTGTATTTATACTATTCTTAAATAATATAAATACTAGTATAAAGTGGAATAAGATTAATCCCCAAACTAAATAAGAAAATATTCTTTCACTTACTATATCTCCATAACTTATTATTTTATCTATTCCTCCAAATATTATTAATAAGGACATAAAAGATACTAATATACAGGATAATAGCTTATTCTTTAATATATACTTAAATAATATATTTTTCTTATATACTATAAAAGATAATAGAAAACCTTCATACAGGTATATAGCCGTTATTGTTATAAATCTATCCCTTATCGCTACTTCCCAATAATTTCCCAAGACATTGATTATAATAAACTCAATAGTCATCATTGTATATACTTGGCTTATTATAAATATATCGTCTTCTTTATAAATATAGTAAAATGTGTAACAACATATTAATGAAAATATAGCCAAGATTATGTCACCGTTTATTACAAGACTCTCTATATTAGATTCTTCTATTACTTTTGCATTTCCAAAAAATAATATTAATATTGCCACTAAGTTAAAACAGATTATAGAAAAAATAATTGAATATATAGTCCACTTAACACCCATGTTATCTTTATATCTATCCTCATTTAAAAACATATATTCCCACCTCTTGTTTTTCTATTTAGTAAACTTAAAATTCATATTTGTAATTTCATATCTTCCATTATTAATATTTATCTTAAAGAAAGACTTTCTTTTCTTATTTTCTTCTATAAATAAATTATAAAATTCCTCTTCATTTATACTTTTACAAATAGATTTTAAGTTCTCCAAATTCCACCTATAATAATCCCTTTCTACACTTCTTAATACTTCCTTCTTAGATATATTCTCAATAATAGGTCCACCCAGGTCTCTTTGCAGATTTAAAAGAGTTTTATTATTAGTTCCTCCATCTAAAATACAAAAGTATCCGTAATCTGTAGTGCTTCTAATTAATCTTCCATAAACTTGTTTAACTTTTATACAAAGTTGTGGATAGTTAACATATCTATAGTCCTTTTTTCTATAATTAACTATTGCTTTTAATAATGGATCTTCAATAGATTTATTTGGTATCTTATCCAAGATAACTGATGTTAATGCATCTCCAGGTAAATCAATCCCTTCAAAAAAGCCCTTACTTCCTAATATAATAACTTGTCTATCTATATCACTTAAATATCTTATAGCCTTTTTATTTGAATGTACCTCTATTTTACTTCCTTTTACAAGTTCATTAAGTCTATCCTCAACAGCTTGTTTTCTTAAATTATTAGTAAATAGTACTAGTATGTGACCATTTAGCTTCACAGCCATTTCATATATAAACTTAGAAGAATTTTCTATAAAATCTCTACTATTATACCTTCCAATATCCTTTAAAGTAATTATCCTAGTTCTATCTCTTAAGTTAAAAGTAGGCGGAACCACCCACTCCTTTGCTTCTTCCTGACCTAATATAGACTTAATTCTTGAAAACGAATTATTAATTCTAAGTGTTGCAGACAAAAATGTAACACTTTTTACATCCTTTAATATCTGTTCATTAAATAATTCATCTACATTTAATGGTATGTTTCTTATTCTAAAATAACTGTTATCTTTTGATACCTCAAACTCTTTTGCGGTATTTCCTTTTCCTTCTGACTGTTCTATAAATGAATCTAGAGTATCAAAGGAAGACTTTAGTTTTAAAATATAGTTTGTTACCATCCTATATTCATGTTCTTCCTTACCTTCCTCCCCCTCTAAGGTTATGTTATTAAAATATTTATTTAACACTGAATATAAAGCATATATATTTTCTTTTAACTTAGATATATATACATCTAACCCTTTCAGCTTTTCCTTAATATGAGATTCAGCTAAGACATATTCTACTTTAAAATTATATTCATCATTAGGTAGCTCTGCATTACTTAAATAAGCCAATATACCTTGAATATCTAAATTTATTTGTGATACCAAATACTTCAATTTATCTAAATCTAATACTTCCCTATATCCTAAAGATGCATTTAAATAATTTAAAATTCTAAAGATAGAAGGTTCCTTTCCATATAAGTACTCTAGCTGTTCTTCTAACCCTTTAGATTCAAATTCATCTGCAAAAAAGTCATAGCACTTATCCATTAAATTATGGGCCTCATCTATTATAAGATGAGTAATCTTTTTCTTTTCACTATATGGCCAACTAGCAAGTAGGAAATGATTTACAACTGTTATATTTTCTTGTGGTAATTCATTATATCTCTTTCTTAAATAGCACTTTTTGTAGCATCTATCTAAATTACATTCATCACTATCACACAGAAACTTATTTATATCTCCATCTAAATTAAAATGATTAAAGGCAAATTGAGATACTTTTTCAATATCCCCATACTCACCATCTTCACATAGTCTTTTTAAAAAGACCTCTCTTAAATTTTCTATTAAGTTACCAGTGACTTCACTATTTTTAGCTAATCGTTCTGGGCACAAATAATTTCCTTTTCCTTTTATATATCCAAACTTTATCTTATCACTTAACCCAAGCATCTCTAATATACTGGGAATATCTCTATCAATAAGTTGATTTTGTAACTCTTTAGTATCTGTAGAAATAATAAAGGATGCATCTTCAACCTTATGTGTACTTAAGTTTTTATAACATTGAAGTATTCCTATAAGCAAATATGCAAAGGTCTTACCGCTTCCTGTTGGAGCCTCTATAAATATACGTTCTTCCCTCTCGATGGTTTCTCTTATCTTAAATGAAAACTTCTCTTGCTCTTCTCTATACTGATAATTAAACTCACCGCCTCTATTCCATATATCCTTCCTTCTTAACAACTTTTCAAATTCATTATAAGGAATTCTCTTCTTAGTATCTTTAATTTTAACTTCTTGTTTTTTATTATATTTAACATAATTAAATTCATTATAATTAAAAAACAGTGGTTTCTGTACATACTCTGCCCATCCCCATTTTTCATGGATGTCATAATCAAGTTTTAATATATTATATAAACTAATATTTTTCTTTTTATCCCCTTCTTCCTTATCCCACAATCTACATAAAAATGCATTAAGTACATAAAGGATATTTTTTGCTTTATTTATATTCTCAAACTCAATTGATGTAACTTCTTTTATTAAACTTATAACTCTATAATCCCTTCTCCAAGGTTCTAAAATGGAGCAAAGTTCCCTTAAATCTAAAACTTTATTCTTTATATCACTTATATATTTTTCTAAAAGTCTCTTTGTAAATGAAGCATCCTCACATATTATTGGGAGCACTTCTATAAATGATATTAACTTTTTTACATCTTGTACTTTATTCTTTAAGGAAGTAGAGAAAACTTCAACAATACCTTCTTTTACTTTGACTCCATCTATTCTTATTATTTCTGAGTATAATGGATCAAAGGATGTAGCATCAATATGAAGATATACTACATTATTTAAAATACTATTATCCATAACCCTACTCCTTTCTTTATACATACCTTAGTATTTTACAAGAACTACTCAAATAAGTAAAATATTATTTTTTAGCTAAAAAAAGTGGAGTGGATATTCATTTTGCTTGTTCCGTCGCTACACTCCAAGTCACATCAAAACAAATATCCCCCCACGCCTACTAAAGGCAAGGAAATTATGAAATTATTATCTTTTATTCTATATTTTCTTATATGAAATTTTAATAAACCCTTTGATTTATAGAAAATTAAAATTTTATACTTTCCTAGACGCTAAAAATAGTCCTATCAAAAAACTTGATAGAACTATTTCTTAAATAAAACTACTTTACTAATTTCTTTGTATCTCTTGCTATAACTAATTCTTCATTAGTTGGTATAACAAATGCTTTTACTGTAGAATCTTCAGTAGAGATTTCTCTTACTTTTCCTCTTACATTATTCTTTTCTTTATCAACCTTAACTCCTAAGAACTCTAAACCTTCTAGGCAAGCTTCTCTAGTTTCAGGACCATTTTCTCCAACACCAGCTGTAAATACTATAGCATCTACACCACCCATAGCAGCTGCATAAGCTCCTATTTGTGTTCTAATTCTGTAGTGATATATATCTAAAGCAAGTATAGCTCTTTCGTCTCCCTTAGCTGCTGCATCTTCAATATCTCTAAAGTCTGAGCTTACACCTGAGATTCCAAGTACACCTGATTTCTTATTTAATAATGTATTTACATCTTCTGTTGAATATTTTAATTCATTTATTAAGTATAAAACTATTGCAGGATCTATGCTTCCTGATCTTGTTCCCATTACAATACCATCAAGTGGTGTGAATCCCATTGTAGTATCAATTGAAACACCATTTTTAACTGCACATAAAGATGCACCATTTCCAAGATGACAAGTTACTATCTTAAGATCTTTTATATCTTTACCCATAACTTCTGCAACTTTATTTGATACATACATATGTGAAGTACCATGGAATCCATATTTTCTTATTCCATTTTCAGTGTATAATTCATATGGTAATGCATAAAGGAAAGCTTCCTTTGGCATTGTTTGATGGAATGCTGTATCAAATACTGCTACCATTGGTGTATTTGGCATTAACTCTTCACATGCTTCTATACCAATCATGTTTGGTGGGTTATGTAATGGAGCTAACTTATAGCATTCTTCAATTGACTTCTTAACTTCCTCAGTTATTAATACTGATGAAGCATATTTTTCTCCACCATGTACTACTCTATGACCAACTGCAGTAATTTCATCCATTGATTTAATTACACCATGTTCACCATCAACTAAAGCCTTTAGTACTATTTCAATAGCTTCTTTATGGTTCTTCATAGGAGTCTTAACTATATACTTATCTTTTCCTTCAACTTTTTGTGTTAAAACTGACCCTTCAATTCCAATTCTTTCAACTAACCCTTGTGCTAGTGAGTTCTCTGTTTCCATATCAATTAATTGATACTTTAAAGATGAACTACCACAATTAATTACTAAAACCTTCATGTTCAATTCCTCCAACTTCATTGTCTTTTATGCTATAAAAGCACTAAATAATTATTATTTCTTATAATGATACATATCTAAAATACCACTTATATTCTTGACATAATATCATTAAATAATTCATTTCTAAATCGTTTCCATCAATGTAAAATATATCCTGATAACTACTATCAACAATACCTTTATAATAATGGGTAAAACCCCTGTAGTCAACAGTTTTAACCTGTTTTTTAATGTTAAGTTTTTAACATACATACTGTACTAATTATATTTAAAATTTTGTTATAGTAGCAAAAAAAGAGAGTAACTAGCACTCTCTTTAAAAAACATCTTATTATTCAGGTAATGACCTATGCCCTATTCCTATTACAACTTCATCTAAATGCAATAGTCCAATACTTAAAAAAATACATACAGAAATATGTTCCCCTTTTCTTGCTATACCTATTTTCCCACCTACATTTTGTGCATTTGCTCTATTACTTACTTGCATTAATGCATCTCTAGTTGCACCTATTACTGCACCTTCATGAAGATGTTCATCTCTAATTAGGTTATTCCTTTTAGATGCCACTAAGGCTCTTTCAAGAATTATATGAATTGATTCATTAATATTGCCACCAACATTAACTGCTGTAACCTTTACTCCTTGCTTAAAATAGCTTTCTTTTAAAATTTCTTCCTCATCTCTATTACTAATTGCCATTCTGGTAGCAATTCTTGCAACTTCTGTACTATTTTGATTTGCCATTTTATATTCTCCATCCTAAGTATAATATTTTGTTATATAACTGATAATGAAAAAACTGTACATTCTTCTATTGCTAAGAAAACATTAATTTCATCACTTACATTTATATCAATTAAATCAGCCTTTAACTCCTCAACATATTTATTTAGTAATAAACCTAAAGAAATTATTATCCTTAAATCTCTATTCATAAAATATCTATATTTCTTAGTATTTTTCAAAGAATTATAAACATCCTTTAATTCTACACAAAAGCTTTCAGGATCTTCTACTAACATAGTAGCTAGTCCCAATAATGGATATGCTTTACCTGGGATTTCGAATAACTCTGATTTTATATTGCATATTATATTTAATGCTTTTTCAACTTTTGTTTCAACATCATCTTCATCTATCATCAGCAATGTTGAAAAACTTTTTATATCTACAGAACTTTCTCTTCCTGTTACCTTCAATATATTTTCTATTTCAGTAAGTTCTTTTGTTATTCTATCAATACTTCTATTGGTACATGATAAATTTGCATAACTTATATAATCATTATCTTTTAGACTACTATTTATATCAATTATTCTATTGATTCTATTGTCTAATTCTTTACCAGAAAACCTTTTTGCAAGCATTAATGATGCAAAGGCAGCCTTCTCATTTCCTTTAAACCCATTTTGGATTAATCTTTCATATACATATAATGTATTATTAAATACTTGTACATAATCATCCCTATCATCTAACATAATAGAACAAATTTTATTAAATACACCTTTAAAAGGATAAGGCAGTTTTCTACTGTCTAAATACTTTCTAACTTCTTTTATTTTCTCTAAAGAAAACTCTTTATCTGTCCTAACATATAGCAATGCCTCAAAGTGATTAAGAAGATTTCCATCCCACCTTAATGCCTTTCTAATATCATTATAATTGTCAGAAAGTAAGTCTACCTTACTCCTCAGCTCAACGTCCATATCATCATCCTTTTTTATTCTTATATATTTTCATTATAATAATACCATATATTTGATAATATTTGAATTCTATATTTTTAACATTTTATTAATAACTCCCTATATATATTAAAGAGGATAAGCATATTAAATACTCATCCTCTTTAACTATCTTCCCATTTTTCTAAATTTATCATATCTATGAACTAGTAATTCTTTCCTATCCTTATATCTTAATGAATATACCTCTTCTACAAGTTCCCTTTTTATAGCTGATGCCATCTTAAGTGGATTCTTGTGAGCGCCACCATTAGGTTCCTTAATAACTTTATCTACTATATTATAATCTATTAAATCCTGTGCTGTTATCTTCATAACTTCTGCTGCTTCCTTAGCTTTACTACCATCCTTCCATAAAATAGATGCAAAGCCTTCTGGTGATAGAATAGAATATATAGAATGCTCTAACATAAGAATCCTATCTGCCACTGCCAGTGCTAAAGCACCGCCACTTCCACCTTCACCTAAAAGAACAGTTATAATAGGAGTTTTTAGCCGGCTCATTTCTAATAAATTCTTCGCAATTGCTTCTCCTTGCCCTCTTTCTTCTGCATCAACTCCACAAAAAGCTCCTGGAGTATCTACAAAGCAAATAACAGTTCTATTAAACTTTTCAGCTTCCTTCATTAGTCTTAATGCCTTTCTATAACCTTCTGGTTTAGGCATTCCAAAATTTCTTTCTATATTTTCTTTAGTGTTAGCCCCCTTAGTTATTGCAATAATTGTAACAGGAATTCCTTCTAAAAAACCTATGCCTCCAATTACTGCATTATCATCTCCAAAATGTCTATCTCCATGTAGCTCTATAAAATCACTAAAAATATTTTCAATGTAAAAAGCTCCTGTAGGTCTATCCTTGTGTCTTGCAATTACTACCTTATCCCATGCTGACATGGTTTTAATTGTATCCTTAGTCATTGTTAATCACCCCATGCATTAAAAGAAGCTTATAAAGCATCTTCCTAAGATCTTTTCTATGGACTATAGAATCTACAAAGCCTTTTTCTAACAAGAATTCAGCCTTTTGAAAGTCATCTGGAAGTGTTTCTCTAATGGTATTTTCAATTACTCTTCTTCCTGCAAATCCAACTAATGTTCCTGGTTCACTTAAAATAATATCACCTTCCATAGCAAAACTTGCAGTCACTCCTCCTGTTGTTGGATTAGTTAGTACTGTTATATATAGCAAACCTGCATCATCATGTTTTCCTATTGCTGCACTAATCTTAGCCATCTGCATCAAAGAAAAGATTCCTTCCTGCATTCTAGCTCCTCCAGAGGTTGTAAATATAATTAATGGTAGTTTTCTTTCTGTGGCATATTCAATTAAGGATGTAATTCTTTCACCTACTACAGTTCCCATACTTCCCATCATAAAATAGCTATCCATAACAGCTATAGCTACAGCTATACCATTAATTTTACCAATACCTGTGATAACTGCTTCACTACTCTCAGTTTTTTCCTTACTTTTTTCAAGTTTTTCTTCATATCCATCAAAGCTTATAGGATTGGTTGTTTTAATATCTTCTCCCATCTCTTTGAAACTTCCCTTATCAACTAGAAAATTAATTCTAGTTCTTGCTTTTAATCTTAAGTGGTTATTACAACTATTACAAACATAAAGGTTTGATTTTAAGTCTTCCTTATAAATAATACTTCCACACTTATCACATTTTAACCACATTCCAGATGGTATATTAGGTTTTTCTTCTGCTTCTACATTTACATTTTTTACTGTTCCGTATTTATTTTTCTTAAATAAATCCTTAAGCATTTCTCTTCACCATCACTTTTTCTAAGAAAGAGGTATCATACTCCCCTCTTACAACTTCATCCATTTCTAATAAAGAAAATTGAAAGTCCACATTTGTTTTTACTCCACCTACGCCAAACTCTCCCAAAGCTCTTATCATTATTGTTATTGCTTCTTCTCTATCTTTACCAAAAGAAATTAGCTTAGCTAACATTGAATCATAACAATGTGGAATTTTATAACCACAGTAAATAGCTGAATCTAGTCTTACTCCTCTTCCTCCAGGAACATACAATTCTGTAATTTTTCCAGGACAAGGCATAAAATCTCTATCCGGATCTTCTGCATTAATCCTACATTCTATAGCATGACCTTTAATTTTAATATCATCTTGATTTAACTCTAATTCTAATCCTGACGCAATTTTTAATTGTTCTTTCACAAGGTCTATGCCTGTTATCATTTCTGTTATAGGATGCTCTACTTGTATTCTTGTGTTCATTTCCATGAAGTAATAATTACAATCCTTATCTACTAAGAACTCTATTGTTCCTGCATTTTTATAATTAACAGCCTTAGCTGCTCTTTTCGCAATTTCTCCCATCTCAATTCTTAAATCTGAAGTTAAAAATGTTGATGGTGCTTCTTCTAATACTTTTTGATTCTTTCTTTGAAGAGAACATTCTCTTTCATTTAAATGTATTACATTTCCATAATTATCTGCTAAAATTTGAAATTCTATATGTCTTGGATTTTGTATATATTTTTCAATATATAATCTATCATCTCCAAAGCATGCTTTAGCTTCTGCTTTTGCTGTATTATATCCTCTTCTTAACTCTCCTTCATTGAAAGCTATTCTAATACCTTTTCCTCCACCACCTGCTGATGCTTTTATCATTACCGGATAACCTATTTCCTCGGCAATATGGGAGGCATGTTCTTCACTTTCAATTATACCTTCAAAACCAGGTACAACAGGTACATTGGCATCCTTCATTACTTCTCTTGCCTTAGCCTTATTTCCCATTAATTCAATTGAGGTATAATCAGGACCTATAAACTTTATATTACACTCCTTGCACATCTTTGCAAACTTAGCGTTCTCCGATAAAAAGCCAAAGCCTGGATGGATAGCATCTGCACCTGTAAGTACACATGCACTTAATATATTAGTTATATTTAAATAACTATCCTTGGCCGATGCTGGTCCTATGCATACTGCTTCATCTGCTAGTTGAGTATGAAGAGCCTCTTTATCAATTTCTGAATATACTGCTACCGTTAAAATACCAAGCTCTCTACAAGCTCTTATTATTCTAACAGCTATTTCTCCTCTATTTGCAATAAGTACTTTCTTAAACATCCTTATCACCTATCCTATAGCAAACATTATTTCTGCTTCACAAACCTTTTTTCCATCAACAGTAGCTACTGCCTTTCCTATTCCTATAGGTCCTCTTAACTTAATAATTTCACAACTTAAATCTAATCTATCACCTGGTACTACTGGCTTTCTCCATTTAACTTTATCTGCGCCAGCAAACATAGGTATTTTTCCCTTAAACTCATCCATACTTAATATTGAAACTGCACCTAATTGCGCTAGAGCCTCCAATATTAACACACCTGGCATTATAGGTTTTTCTGGAAAATGTCCTTGAAAAAACTGATCATTTATAGTTACATTTTTATATCCTTTTATACTTTTGCCTTCAACTACTTCAGTAACTCTATCTACTAAAAGGAAAGGATATCTATGAGGTAAAATTTCCCTAATTTCATTTATGTCCATCATTTTTTATATCTCCTTTACCTTAAATAATGGTTGCCCATATTCCACCATTTCGCCATCTTTTACTAAGATCTCTTTTACTACTCCATTTACATCACTTTCAATTTCATTCATAAGCTTCATTGCTTCTATTATACATAGTGCATCACCTTTAGAAACTTCATTTCCTTCAGATACAAAAGCTTTACTATCTGGAGATGAAGAACTATAAAAAGTACCAACCATTGGAGACTTAATAACTTTTAAGTCTTCATCCTTTTCTTCTACCTTTATTTCACTTCCATCTGTAGCAACATTTACTGAGATACTATTATTCATATCCTCTTGACTACTTGGCAATTCTTTTTTAACAACTTCATTATCCTTTTCTTCTGAGAGAATATTTCTACTTAATGATTTATCCATTTTTATATGTCCATCAGCAGTTTCTATCTCAAAGTATGCTAATTGTGATGAATTTATTAACTCAATTAACTCTTTAACCTCTTTAAAATTCATAATAAAACCTCCTAAATCCTACTCCCACTTCTTAAATAGTAAAGTAGCATTGTGGCCTCCAAAACCTAGAGAATTTGAAAGAACATATTTCAGTTCCTTTTCTCTTCCCTTATTTGGTACATAATCTAAATCTAATTCCTCATCTACATTTTCTAGCCCTATAGTAGGAGGTATAAAACCCTCTTGAAGTGCCTTAATACATGCAACAGCCTCTATAGAACCAGCTCCCCCTAGCAGATGTCCTGTCATTGACTTTGTTGATGAAACAGGTATATTGTATGCATAATCATTAAATACTTTTTTAATAGCATATGTTTCATACTTATCATTTAAAGGTGTTGATGTACCGTGGGCATTTATATACGAAACTTCATTTCTTTCTATTCCAGCTTCTTCAATTGCTTCTATCATAGCATCAGCTGCACCTTCTCCTTCTGGATGTGGGCATGTAATGTGATAAGCATCACAAGTACTACCATAGCCTACAATTTCAGCTAGGATTTTTGCTCCTCTTGATATAGCATGTTCTTCTGACTCTAATACTAATACAGCTCCTCCTTCACCAATTACAAATCCACTTCTATCTTTATCAAAAGGAATTGAAGCCCTAGAAATATCATTATTAGAATTTAATGCTTTCATGCTAGCAAATCCAGCAACCCCCATTTTCGTAATTGGAGCTTCTCCACTACCTGCAAGCATTACATCTGCATATCCATCTTTTATTAATCTAAATGCTTCACCTATATTATTATTACCAGTTGCACATGCTGTAACCATTGATGTACATGGTCCCTTAGCTCCATATTTTATAGCTATGTTACCTGCGCCAAGATTTATAATAGTCATTGGTACAAAAAACGGTGAAACTCTTTTAGATTTTCCTGTGACTATTTTTTCAGTTTCACTTTCCATAGTCATAAAACCACCAATTCCTGATCCAACATATACTCCAAATCTTTTACTATTAATACTTTCTACATCTAATCCAGATGACTTTATGGCCTCATCTGCTGCATATAACACAAATTGTGAAAACTTATCTAATCTTCTTACTTCTTTCTTTGGCATAACCTCTTCTGGATGAAACTCCTTAACTTCTGCTCCTATTTTTACATCTATAGTTGATGTATCAATGTTTTTTATATAATCTATACCGCTTTTTCCATTCTTAAGGCTATTCCAATACTCTTCAACATTATTTCCTATAGGAGTAACAGCTCCCATTCCAGTTACAACTACTTTTCTACTCATAACATTCCTCCACTACATTACCATTCCACCATCAACGTGGATTACTTGACCTGTTATATAATTAGCACTATCACTAGCTAAGAAAGCTACAACTTCTGCCACATCTTCTGCTTTTCCTAATCTTTTTAAAGGAATATTCTTTTTTGCTTCTTCTTTAAACTTATCTCCTAGTACATCAGTCATATCTGTCTCAATAAAACCAGGTGCTACTGCATTTACAGTTATTCCTCTAGATCCTATTTCCTTTGCAAGAGATTTTGTCATTCCAATAACTCCTGCCTTTGATGCAGCATAATTTACTTGCCCTGCATTTCCAACTAAACCTACTACAGAAGAAAGATTAATTATTTTCCCTTCTTTTTGCTTTACCATAACAGGTGTTATAGCCTTTAAACAATTAAATACGCCCTTTAAATTTACATTTATTACAGAATCAAAGTCCTCTTCTTTCATTCTTAATAATAATGTATCCTTTGTAATTCCAGCATTATTAACCATAATATCAATCTTACCAAATTTCTTTTTAGCAGAATCTATTAAATTCTCCACATCATTTGGTTTACTTATATCACCTTTAACCCTTAATACCTCTACCCCTAAACTCAAAATTTCTTTTTCTGTTTCTATAGCCTTATCTTCACTACTTCTATAATTTAAAACTATATTTACTCCTGAACTTGCTAGCTTTAAAGCAATAGCTTTGCCAATACCTTTTGCAGCACCTGTAACAACTGCACACTTTCCCTTTAACATTTGTACCTCCTACCTACCTTCTTTTAACTCATTTAAAGCATTATTTAAGGACTCCATATCTTCCACATTAAGTAGCCTTGAATTTTTATCTATCTTTTTTACAAATCCTCTTAATGCTTTACCTGGGCCTACTTCTACAAATGTATTAACCCCTTTATTAATCATATCCTGAATTTCCTTCTCAAAATAAACTGATGACATTATATGCTTTTTTAAAATAAATCTAATATCATCTTCCTCTTCATATGGCAATCCTTTAACATTAGAATAAATAGTTTTCTCTACCTTTTTAATGTCTACCTTTTTTATAGCTTCATAAAACTCATCACTAGCCTCTTTTAATAATGAACTATGGAATGGTCCACTTACCTTAAGTAAAACTGCCCTTCCCCCTAATTCTTGAGCTATTTCAACAGCCTTATCTATAGCCTCATTTTCACCTGCTATGGATACTTGCCCCGGGCAATTATAATTTGCTCCCTCACAAACTCCATATTCACTTGCTCTAGATAAAAGTTCCTCAACTTTTTCATTATCTAATCTCATTATTGCAGCCATTTTACCTAACCCCTTAGGTAAGGCAGAGCCCATAATTCTTCCTCTCTCTTTAATAAGCTTTAAACCATCTTCAAATGATAAAGCTCCACCATAAATCAAAGCTGCATATTCTCCTAGCGAAAGTCCTGTTGCATATTCTGCTTCTATCCCATTAACTTCTAGTGCTTTCAACGCTGCCAATGATGTAAGTAATATTGCTGGTTGAGCCACTTCAGTTTCCATAAGCTTTTCTTCTGGTCCATTAAATATTAAATCTTTAATAGGCATATCTAGTATTTTTTCTCCCTTATCAAAGATTTCCTTACACTCTGGAATACTTTCATACAGTTCTTTTCCCATTCCAACGTATTGGGCTCCTTGACCTGAAAATAAAAATGCTACCTTCTTGCTATTCATTGTTACCTCCAAAAACTTGGAATCTGTCTGAAGCTTCCTTCATGATTTCTTCAATAATTTCTTTACAGCTTTGTTCTTTATTTATTAATCCTGAAATTTGGCCTGCCATTACAGATCCAAAATCCACATCACCTTTAACAGCTTTAGAAAGACATCCTCTTCCTAATTCCTCTAGCTGATCAACTGACGCTCCTTCTTTTTCAAGCTTCATAAATTCTCTAGTTAATTTATTTTTAATAACTCTTATTGGATGTCCTGTAGACCTTCCTGTAACTTCTGTATCAATATCTTTTGCCTTTATTACTCTATTCTTATAACTTTGATGAACTGTACATTCTTTTGCTACTAAAAATCTTGTTCCCAATTGAACACCTTCTGCACCTAACATAAAGCTAGCTGCAACACCTCTTCCATCACCTATTCCCCCTGCAGCTAAAACTGGAATATTTACTGCATCAACTACTTGAGGTACTAAGGCCATAGTAGTTAATTGGCCAACATGACCACCTGATTCTGTTCCCTCTGCTATAATGGCATCTGCTCCTGCCTTTTCCATTCTTTTAGCTAATGCTACTGAAGCTACAACAGGAATAACTTTTACTCCATGTGCTTTCCACATCTCCATATACTTCCCTGGACTTCCTGCACCAGTTGTTACAACTTTAACGCCTTCTTCACATACCATTTTAGCTATTTCATCTGCATGTACATCCATAAGCATAATATTTACACCAAAGGGATTATCAGTTAGCTTTTTAGCCTTTCTTATTTCATCTCTAACCCAGTCAGTTGGTGCTGTTCCTGTAATAATTCCAAGGCCACCTGCTTCACTTACAGCTGCTGCTAAAGATGCATCTGCAATCCAAGCCATCCCACCTTGAAATATAGGATATTCTATATCTAATAATTGACAAACCCTACTCTTCTTCATACATAACCCCTTCTCACTTTGTTAAATAAAACACAATCATTTTTATGATTATGTATATAATTAAATCGGGCACCCTATATTTATAATGAAACCCGATTTAAAACTTAATATAATACTTTTTACTTATTTACTTTCTTTTCTACATATTCAACTGCATCTCTAACAGATTTAATACTTTCAGCCTCTTCTAATTGAATTCCGTATCTTTCTTCAATTTCAATTACAACTTGAAATAAATCTAGTGAATCTGCTCCTAAATCTTCAAATGTAGTGTCCATTGTAACCTCTTCTGGTTCAACCTCTAATTGTTCACATATAACCTTTTTAATTTCTTCAAATATCATTTTAATACCTCCAAATTTTAATAATCTCTTTCATTTTAACATTTAATGGTAAAATCAACATTATAATTCTATCAAAATTGACCCGTAAGTCAACCCACCACCAAATCCAACTAATATTATCTTCATTCCCTCTTTTAACAAACCTTTTTCATACATTTCATTTAATGCTAAAGGAATTGATCCAGAAGATGTATTACCATACTTATCCAAATTCATAAAGAACCTTTCTATCCCAATTCCTAGCTTTTTGGCAGAATAATCAATTATTCTAGAATTAGCTTGATGGCATACGATATAGTCTATATCCTCTATATCCATTTCATTTGTTTTAACTAATTCTTTTACAGAATTAACTATTGAAGTAGTTGCAAATTTAAAAACTTCTCTACCATTCATGTAAATCTTCTTGTTTCTAATGTTTTCTTTCTTTATATAAGGGTTTATAACATCAAAAGCATAGGTTGTTAAAAATTCTCCCTTATCACCCTCAGATTTAGAATAAAAAGAGAATTTCTTTGAAAAACTCTTATCTTCCTTAGATAAAACAACAGCTCCTCCACCATCTCCAAAAAGAACACAAGTACTTCTATCTTCCCAGTCCATAATTTTCGATAAGGTCTCTGCTCCTATTACTAAAGCATTGGTAAAATTATTAATCTTCATCATTGAATAAGCAACCTGCATTCCATATATAAATCCAGAACATGCTGCATTAATATCAAAAGCCATAGCATTTTTTGCCCCTATTTCTTTTTGCACCAAACAAGCTACTGAAGGAGTAAACATATCCGGTGTTATAGTTGCAACTACAATTAAATCAATATCTTCACCTTTAAGTTTTGACCTTTCAAGTGCCATTTTTGCTGCTTTAATGGAAATCTGAGATGTATCTTCTCCCTCTGAGATTCTTCTTTCTTTTATCCCAGTTCTAGAAGTAATCCACTCATCACTTGTATCTACTATTTTGGATAAATCATCATTTGTAATAACAAGTGAAGGTGCGTACGCCCCAAAACCTTTAATATTAATTTCCTCCATAATACTCTCCTTAATCAATTAACTCATATTTCTCTTTAAAGAAGACATTTAATCTCTCTAATGAAGAAATAAGTATTTCTTCTTCATCCTCCTTTAATCCACTTATTGTTTCATTTATCATGTCATTGTGAAACTTTTCATGTAATCTATATGCTAGTTTACCCTTTTTAGTTAAGTGAATCAGAACTACTCTTCTATCCTCTTCAATTCTTTTTCTATCTACATAGCCTTTTTTTATAAGTTTATTAATTGCAGTTGTTAATGTTCCTACTGTAATTTTTAAGTCTTGTGCAACTTCAGTCATTGTTCTTTCTTTATACATTCCTATAGCTTCAATAGTATGTAACTCCGTTACAGATAAATCTGATAGTGGACCATTCTTCAAAGATTTTTCTTCAATTTGAAGAATGTCATTAAATAATTGCACCAAAAGTTCATTAAGTATCTTCTTTCCTTTTTCCATGTAAAATTTTCCTCCATTTTTCTAACTATATTAACATAATAATAGCTTTCCTTTTAAAATTCAATTGGTGCATCAAAATATTATTATTATTCAAATATTTTGATATTCAAAATATACTACACTCAAAATATATTGTCAATAATATATTTATTTTTTTTACATTATTAATATTAATTTTATAATTTCTGTCAATCATTTATAATGGATAGTAACTACAAAGGGGAGATACATAATGAAAAAATTTTTTAAGTACTTTTTCTTAATTTTATTAGTAATAACTCTATCAGCTGGCTTTATCTTTAGAAACAGAATATCTCTTTGCATAAATATAGTAAGTAAATTTACTAATGCCAAAGAATCTCTTGCAACAATAGATACAGTAGCAAGCTATAATGATATAAAATGGATGAGTGATTCAGATTCAGAAAAGGTAATTTATAAATCTACAAATAATAAACCACTAACTTTAGATATATATAAATCTAAAAAAGAAAGCACGAAAGCCTCTCCTGTAATTATTTATGTACATGGTGGAAGTTGGGTATATGGTACTGACAGTATTCCTCAAGCACTCTCCCCTATACTTGATATTTTCAGAGAAGAAGGTTATACAATCATAAGTGTATCTTATGAAATGTCACATAATAGCATTGACTTTAAGAAGCAAATTTCGGATGTTAAAGATGCTATAAGATGGGTGTACAAAAATAGTAATGGTTATAATTTAGATACTAACGAAATAGGATTAATGGGAATATCTGCTGGTGCTCACTTATCTTTAATTGCTGCATATTCAGAAAATGATGCTTTTATAGATAGTCCTGATTTAGCTGAATACCCAAGTAGAGTAAAATATCTTCTAGATTGTTTTGGTCCAACAGACCTTTCAACTTTAGATCCATCAAATATTGACCCTAATCTAGCAAATGTATTTAATTCAATAGAAAACAAAGAAGAATTAATAAAAAAATATAGCCCTATCAATTATCTAAAAAAGGGCTTGCCTAAAACAATGATAATACATAGTAAGGTTGATTCCCTAGTTCCATACTCTAACTCTGAGACGCTCTATACAGAAAGTAAAAAACTTGGTAACAATGTTGAGTTGGTAACTCTTGATTATTTAGGACATGATTTATCTAACTTTACTACTGAGGATGGAAAAAAAATAGCCTTAAACATTTTAAAATTCGTTGTATTTAATTCACCTTTGTAATATTAAGTATACAAAAAATAAAGACTCAGATATTCTACTCTGAGTCTTTTGATTGTATTAAATTATCATTAACACTATAGCAAATACTAATAACATAATAGATAAACTAATCAATACAATTGGTAGTTTTAATGTATTGGGATAATCGTTAACCTCAAAACCCTTTGGATCATTTGAAGGATATACTATATTAATAAAATCTCCCTCTTTATAAATTGGTGGATTACTACCTTCATCGCATACTGCTTGTAATTTTAATCCATCCTCAGTCTCAAATTCTATAATAGGCCTATAAACTGTAATTTCAATTATTTGATCGAAAGAATCTACTGTATGCTCTATAAATTTTTCATTTCTAATTACTCTTCCTACAGCTTTTACTCCATACTTTTCGAGTATCATCTTAGAATAGAACATCCATAATCCACCGGCTAACAATATAAGGCTTATAACCACTAATAATATAAACATAATTATGGAAAGAGCCTCCTTTATATACTTTTAGTACATAATATGAGAGGCTCTCTATAAATGTTATTCTAGTATTCTTCTACTATTTCCCCAAAATAAAGAACATGCTTTGCATCCTTTGAATAAACTGCTTTAACAATATCTTTATCCATATTCTCTAAATCTATTTCTTGCTTATAAACAATCTTACATTCAAAATACCTATCACATCCTTCTACTATTGGTGTTTTAACAGATTTTGAATCAATAAATTTAATATTAGCTTCCTTTTCCTTATCTATATCTCTTCCTGACTTAGTGCCACAGATAGTTATTGCTTCCTTTTTACTTCCTCTTTCAGGAACACTAATTGTATATGTTTCTCCTAAATCTAAAAATTCATTTGTGTATCTATTAGTTCTTATTAAAGCCATAAACATTGGCTTCCTCCACATATATCCTACGCTTCCCCAGCTTATAGTCATAGTGTTAGCTTTATTTTTATCTCCAGCTGTAAAAAATGCACCCTCTAAATAAAGATTATCCATTACATTTTCAAGATTTTCTGTAAACTTATTTATCATTTTTAACCCTCCCCAACTTTTTCTATTCTTATAATATCATATATTTACCAAAATTAAATCTTATCCCAAATTTCTTCTAATTCTTTATCCTTCTTAGAATATTCTATAAAAAAGGAATTAAGTTCTATGCTCTTTTTTACATCCTTCAAAGAATTATCATAATCCTTTAAATTTATATAATTACACCCTCTGTTATAATAAAGAAAAGCCTCTTCATTAAATTCTAATCCCTTATTCAATATTTCTATTGCCTTTTTATAGTTTTTCTCTTCCTTATATGTAACTGCTAAATTTAAAAAACTATAGGGGTAAAAGGGATTTGATTTGATTGATTCAAAATAGTATTTTCTCCCCTCTCCTACATTTCCTAATTTATTAAGCACTACTCCCACATTAAATAACACTCTAAATTGTCTATTATCTATTTCTAAAGCCTTTTTAAGATATTCTAAAGCTTCTTCATTCTTATTTTCCTCTTCTAAAATGCATCCAATATTAGCATATGCCCAAAGTTCATTAGGGTTTATATCTATTACCTTTTTATAATTTTCTATGGCTTCCTGCTTTTTTCCAAGTTCATCTAGTATGTTAGCTAAGAAAAAATATGCCTTATCATACCTTGGATTTAACTCTATTGCTTCTTTATAGTACTCAATAGCTTTTTCATATTCCTTATCTTCATCGTATAATACTCCAAGACCATAATAGGCACTAGCTTCTCCTTTATCTATCTCAATAACTTCTTTATATTTCTTTTCAGCTAAATCCTTAAATCCAAGTTCATCATATAAAAGTGCCATATCTAGTAGTAAATCTATATCCCCTTTTCCCATTGGAAGACTGTAAGCTTTCTTATAAAACTTAAGTGCCTTTAAGTTATCTCCATCAATTTTAGAGTTTCTTGCTATATTTATATAATTATCAAAAAGATAATTCTTATTTTCCATGTAAAATCCTCCATAAATTTATATAATTTAATATACAACAATAAAGAGGTTGTTGCAAAATAATTAAATATTTGCAACAACCTCTTAAATCCCTTATTAAATAAAAGGATTATAAAATCGCTTATCTGGATTATTTAAAGTAATCACTAAGGATACTATAAACAGGATAATCATAAAAGCAATTGCTATATAATCTCCCTTTTCAAATTTTCTTCCACTATACCATGTCCTTTTCTTCTTATTACCAAAGGCTCTAAGTTCCATTGCACAACTTACAGTTTCTATTCTCTCTAAACTAGAGAAGATTAAAGGCATAAGAATAGTAGACATGTTCCTTACCCTCTTTATCAACTTTTCCTTATTTGACATATCTATTCCCCTTGCTTGTTGAGCAAAGGAAATCTCCATATAATCTCTTTGTACATCTGGTATATACCTTAATGCAATTGAAACAGAATAAGCTATTTTATAACTTACCCCAATTCTATTTAAGGATGCTGCAAACTCACTTGGATTTGTAGCTACCATAAATAATAATGCCATAGGAATTATTGAAAAATATTTTAAAGTAACGTTAAATTGATAGAAAAGTTGTTCCAAAGTAACATTATAGTTTCCTACAAGGTGAAATAAATCTGTCCTTGATTTATAAATTTCAACCCCTTCATAAGGTGAAAATATAAATATAGCTATATTATTGATTAATAAAAATACCAATATAAAATATAATACAAATGAAATATCTTTAAACTTCACTTTCGATATTTTAAAGAATACTATGCTTAATATGAACATTAATATCAACACCCTTGTGTCGTAGGTAACCATTGCTGTTATAGCCCAGATTATTAATGCTATAAGCTTAGTTGCACCAGTTAACTTATGTATAGGTGACTTTAAATCCGTGTATTCAAGCATTGCATTATTCACTTTCTCGAGTCCTCCTATCATAGTCAATAAACTTATTTACAAATTCTCTTGGATCAGCTAAATTTGCTTTTAAAGCAAGTTGATACAGAGATGTTTCTTTCAAGTTTGCTTTTTCTATAACCTCATCATCAGTTAATATACGAAAAGCTTTATCTTCTGCAATCTTCTCCCCATCTGATAAAACTATGGATCTATCTGTATATTCAAGCATAAGATGCATATCATGAGTTATCATAACTATAGTTACACCTTTTTTATTAAGCTCTTTTAAGAACTCCATTATTTCTGTATAATGCTTAAAATCCTGTCCTGCTGTAGGTTCATCTAATATTATTAATTCTGGATTTAGTACTAATATAGAAGCAATAGTTACTCTCTTCTTTTGTCCAAAGCTTAATGCAGATATAGGCCAATTTCTAAATTCATATAAGCCACATATTTTCAAGGCTTCATATACTCTTCTCTTAGTTTCATCTTCTGAAACTCCTCTAATTTGTAATCCTAAAGCCACTTCATCAAATATCATGGTTTTAGATATCATTTGATTAGGGTTTTGCATTACTAAACCTATTTTCTCTGCTCTTTCTTTTATAGTACTATTTTTAAGATTATTTCCTTCAAATAGTATTTCTCCTGATGTTGAGTGATAGAAACCACAAATAAGCCTAGATATAGTTGATTTACCTGCTCCATTTCTACCAACTATACTTACCATCTCACCTTTGTTAATTTTAAAAGAAACATCCTTTAAAACCTTTTTATTTTTAGAGTATTCAAAGTTTACATTCTTTAACTCTAGTAAAGGTTCTACAGATTCTTTTACTTCTTCATTAACTACTCCATCAGCCCATGATTTAAGAGCCCCACTTAAGGAGTTTAAGTTAATTTCATCTATATTTTCTAAATTCATATCTTTATCCAGTTTACAACCAGCATATTTTAATGCTGTTATATAAAGAGGTTCTCGAATTCCACATTCTTTTAGAACTTCTGTAGCTAATAGTTCTCTTGGAGTAGTATCCTTTACTATTTCTCCATTGTTAACTACTATTACTCTATCTACATTTCTATATAAAACATCCTCAAGACGATGTTCTATAATCACTATAGTTTTATTACTATCATTTTTTATCTTATCTATAAGATCTATAGCATTCTTTCCTGTAGCAGGGTCAAGACTTGCAAGAGGTTCATCAAATAATAAGATATTAACCTCATCTACCATTACCCCTGCAAGAGAAACTCTTTGCTTTTGTCCACCTGATAAACGCTGAGGAGATGAATCTAAGTGAGTATCAATTCCTACTATTCTAGAAACTATGTTTACTTTCTCCTTCATTGTATCTACATCTACACAATTATTTTCTAACTTAAAAGCTATGTCTTCTGCAACTGTCAATCCTATAAATTGACTATCAGGATCCTGAAGCACAGTTCCAACTGAATTTGATATTTCTGCTATGCTCATATCCCTTGTTTCTTTTCCATTTATCTTTAAACTTCCGTTTATATCTCCTTCATATAAAAATGGTACTAATCCATTTATACAATTAGAAATAGTACTCTTTCCAGAACCAGACGGTCCAACAATAAGTACCTTCTCACCTTCATATATAGTTAAATTAATATTATTCAATGTTGGTTTAGCTTGAACTCTATATTGAAAGCTAAAATCTTTGAACTCTATTACTGGTTTCTTCATTCCATTCTCCTTTGTACATTTTGTCTATAATATTATATACTATTCGACAATATTTTCAAAAGGATTTTTAATTATATTTTTTGAATATATCATTTTTACAAATTCTTTTTTATATCTAAATTTAATCTATTAGATAAATTGAAATTTGATTATTTCTTCATAATATAATTTTGTAACACAATCCCACTTCTTTCCACATTCTGTTTCTTAATAACTTTGTACCCTCGTTTCTCAAAAAAGGGTCTTGCCGTAATTGAAGCATGGGTAGTTACTTTGCTCTCATTAAAATTGCATTCCAATTCATCACAAATTGCAGTAGCAATACCTTGATTTTGATAATCCTTATGAACGTACAATCTATCCAGATATCCCGTGGAATCTATATCGCCAAAACCAACTATAATCCCATTTTCAACTGCAACAACAGAAAAATGTGATAATAAAGATTTATTCCATTTCTCTAAATCTACATTTCCTGTCGCCCATACATTCAGCTGTTCCGGCCTATAATCTTTTGCATTAATAGAATGTACTGTATTATAAAATAATTCAGCTAAATATTTACAATCTGATTCTTCATACCTTCTTATAAACATTTATTTTCTCCCCTTTAAATTCCTATTCATATAATAATTGTAACATATGAAGCATTTCCCATTCTTCATTGTTAAATAGTACCTTGGGATTCAAATTCATCTTTTTTGAAAAAGCTATTATTGCTCTAAAAACTTTTTCCATAAAATAAAATTCTTCTAATTCATTCTTATTAATCTTCTCATGGCAAACAAATTTGATTTTTAAATTTTTATTATTAATTTCAACCAATATATCCTTGATGTATTGCAACTCTTTCATTCCTTTTACTTTATATCCTTCTTTAGCAACTCTAGTGTATTTTATATCTAATTTATCACTTAAAATAAGAGCTAACGCAATAATATTATCACTATCAAATCCACCACTATGAATCTTTATGGCCTCTAATACTAAATCTTTATTTTCTAATATAATATTGTTTTTCTCAAAATATTTTTTTGCAAATTCATAACTTCTTAGTGAATGATTATTCTTTCCCTCTATTGCACCAGTATCATGTAATAAGGCTGCTATTTTAGCTTCTTCTATAAAGCTATCATCATAACCCAATTCACTAAGTAAAGACTCAATTAATTTAGCCACATTTTTAACATGATGAAAATTATGATGTGCCCATCCTTTATCTAGATCTTCAAATTCAGAAATTCTATTATAAACTTCAATTATTGTTTTATCATTTTTTATTTTTTCAAACCTATTCAATATACTCTCCTAATTGGCGAAAAGTTAAAGATAACTTTCTTATCTTTTTACCATTGTTCTTCTCCACCAATATTTCCTCTATATATTTATATATTTATA
>OBZL01000087.1_pt1 | contig 36737 bp, 38 predicted proteins | sample 1476921 | NCBI WGS metagenome assembly OBZL01 (sample SAMEA2580239, study PRJEB22360) | human gut metagenome | biome: human gut; feature: human-associated habitat; material: faeces | place: Denmark | collected 2008/2010
TCTGTCTTTATACTTTTATATAAAGAAGCGATTTCAAAAAATTATAAAATCTACAGATTATTTTTTTATACGTTATTATGTTACACGCTCTTTGAGGAAATAGATCCTAATCATTGGAGTATTGTATTATTATTCTCAACTTTTGGTATAGTGGGAAGGGCTAAAAAATGAAAGAAAAAGTAACAGTCATTATACCTATATACAACTCAGAAGCATACCTTAAAGAATGTGTGCAATCCGTACTACAACAGACTCATCCATTGATAGAAGTTATACTAATTGATGATGGATCCACTGATAATAGTGGAGAAATTTGTGATAATTTATCTCAGGAAGATAATCGCATACTTGTATTTCATAAAAAAAATGGAGGGGTCTCTTCGGCAAGGAACCTAGGTCTAGATAAATCCACAGGAGAATTCATAACATTTGTGGATAGTGATGATTTTGTAGCACCGAATATGATTGAAATAATGTTAAAAAATTTAATCACTGAGAATGCTGATATAGCAGAAGTAGATTTTGATATTTCGAATGAGAGAGATTATAGAAAGAAGAAAAGACGAAACTTTTATAAAGTTTTTAAGAATAATAACTCTTTGAAAGAATTTTTATCAGGTAATAGAGTGGAAAATATTGTTTGTACAAAATTATATAAAAAAAGTATAATTGGTAACTTGAGGTTTGATGAGAACTTAAAAATTGGTGAGGATTTACTTTTTAATTGCAAACTCTTATGTCAAGAGCACCGTATAGTCGTAGATACGACTTCTTCCTTATATACTTATCGAATTGTAAAAACTTCTGTAATGAATCAGAAATTCAACGAAAACTCATTAGATTTTATAACAATTTTTAATGAAATAAGTAGTTTGGTTCCTGCCAGATTAGCTAATTATGTTGAAGCGAAATTTTTAAGAGAAAAGATAAAGTGTCTCCGAAAAATGTTTGAATTAGGTAGTAATATTGACAATAAAATCAAAGTACAACGAGAGATTTTTTTCAAAGACATTAAATTATACCCGTTCTATAAAGCGGTCAAATACTTATCATTAAAGGGATTATTAAGCTTTTATTTAATGAAATGTTCACCTAAACTATATGTTATGGCATATAGAAGATTTCAAAAACAGTAGCTGGAGAAATTTGGAAAGAGAATTTATAACTTCATGATAAAGAAAATTGAAAAGGATTTAATAAGTGTAATTGTACCTATTTATAATGTTGAAGATTATTTAGTTGAATGTATAGAAAGCCTTATTGTTCAAACGTATCGAAATATTGAAATATTATTGATTAATGATGGTTCGACGGATAATTGTGCAACAATTGCCAAAGAATTTTCTGAAAGAGATTGTAGAGTTATCTATATAGAAAAGTCGAATGGTGGGTTGTCAGAAGCTAGAAACTATGGAATTTATCATTCAAAGGGAAAATACTTAACTTTTGTTGATTCAGATGATAAAGTTTCCTCTGATTACATAGCGAATTTGTATAATGCTATTCAAAAACATGATTCGTCTATAGCTATCGGTGGCTATTTAGAATTTTATGAAAGACATAATAGCATAAGAAATTATGAATATTTAGACAAAGTGATATCAGTTGAAGAAGCACTACTAAACATGTATGACATTAAAACTTATGGTTCAATTTTTATTACTGCATGGGGAAAATTATTCCATAAATCTATATTCAATGATTTAGAATTTGCATTAAATAAGTATCATGAGGATGAGTTCTTTAACTATAAAGCATACTTAAAAGCTAATTCTATAACATACATAGACAAGCCTCTCTATCATTATCGTATACGAGTAGGTAGTATCATGAATAATAGTGATAATGTTATAATTGCTAGAAAGAAACTTGATGTTTTATCAGCATTAGACGAGCGAATAAAACTTATAACAAGTTTACGTAAGTATTCCGTTTTTTTACAAAAAACAGAAATATTTTATGTCAATCAATATTTTAGGACTAAAAAATTTTTAAAACAACAATCTGTAATGTTTAAAGAAGATAACTATATCGATGCTTATAGAATGTATGGACGGTTACTTAGAAAAGTGAAGTTAGTTGATAAATTAAAACTTATAAAAAATAGGTTTTTCTAGAAATGGCTGTTTAATAGTTGTAATGTGAGTGACCACGAATTGTTGGATAACTATCAAAAAGACTAATTTAGGGGAAAAATAAAATGACTAATTTTGTGTGTCATACTTTATACCATCTACTGATTACTATAATAAAGTTAAAAGATAAAGAAAATACTAGAATATTTATTTGTGACACTATCACGGATTATGAAACTTGGGTAAAGATATTAAATGATCAGGGAATAAGAACTGAATCATTTAAAGAGTTTGCTTATCGGGAGCAGTTACAAAATAAAAATATTGAAGAAGTGATGGAGCTTGTAGATTCAGACTTAAATCACTACTTTGAGAGAGTAGATACACAAGTCTATCTATTTAATGATGATACTTTAATAGGTCGCTATATGGTGTATTTAGGTAAAAATTATCATCTAATTGAAGATGGTTATAACTGTTTTCAAGCCAAGTTATTCTTGGGTGGTTCTGTCGTAAAACGAGTAATTAAAACTTACTTATTAAAAAAGTATGTTCCGTATGGTTTTTCAAAATATTGTCTCTCAATTGAGGTTAATTCTTTAGTGGGGTTACCTCATGACATAAGGAGTAAGAAATATAAAGAACTACCGAGAAAAAAATTATTTGATAGTCTTAACAAAGAACAAAAATCACTGATTTTCAAAATATTTAAAACAAAACCATTAACTATAACTCCAAAGTCAGTATTATTGTTGACACAGCCACTTGCACAAGATAAATGTTATAAAACACCTACAGAGAGGTTTCAAAGTATTCAAGAGCAATACGATTATTTTGACGATATTGTCCAGGAATATAGAACGTTAGGGTACAATGTTTATTTAAAAGTTCATCCTAGAGATGTAGTAGATTATTCCAAATTGCCGGTAGATCTATTACCATCAAATGTTCCTATGGAAATTATAGAGTTGATGTCAACAGGTCGGTTCGAATGTGGGATAACACATTCGTCCACTACGCTGGATTTTTTAACTTGTGTTGATAAAAAAATAACTTTAGTAGATCTGAAGGATATTAAATGAATACTAAGAAATTACTTCAATCTGGTTTTATTTATACACTCGGGAATTTATTGGTGCAAGGATTAGCCTTTATCACACTTCCCATCTATACTCGGGTTATCTCAACAGAAGTTTATGGCCAATATAGTTTATATGTCGCTTGGATGAATATTATTATGCTTTTTATTGGCCTTCAGACGAGCGGTTCTTTAAGTTCAGCCCGGGTCAAATACGGAGAAGAATTTAAAAGCTATTCAGGGAGTGCCTTTTCTGTAGGTAATATATGGTTTCTTATTATACTTTTGATAGCTTTTCTATTTAGAAGTTTTCTTGCACCATTAGTTGGTTTTTCTGAATCTATTTTTTTATTAATGGTGTGTCAAAGTTACGCTAGCTATGTGGTGACTTTCTTTGGTCAGTATTTTATACAACAACAGAGGAGTTTGGCTAATTTAATATTATCCTTAGCCAATGCAGTTTCATCTGTTGCACTATCTCTATTTTTAATTTTTCATTGGTCCGATGACTTTTTATCTAGGGTTTTTGGAGCTTTTGTTCCTACTATAATAACTGGAATAGTTGCCTTTGCTTATATTTATTATCATAGCAAATCTTTTTACAATCCTAAGTATTTTCGGTTCATTGTCACTGTGTCTGTTCCTTTGATTTTCCATTTGTTAGGACACCAGTTGTTGGGGCAATTAGATAGAATTATGCTAGCTCGTTTATACAATACTAAAGAAGTTGCAATGTATAGTTTCGGTTATTCGCTTGGAATGATTATTCAGATTGTTTTGAATAGTATTAATATGGCTTGGATTCCATGGTTTTTTGATGCTAGAAAAGAAAAATTACTGCAACTTTCAACTTATATTAGCCGTTATCTCTACTTAGGAGTTTTCTTAACATTAGGTTATTTGACTGTTTTTCCTGAGTTAGCTCAAATAATGGGAGGAGACAAGTATAGTAGTAGTGTTCAATTTATTTCTTTAATTATTGTCAGCTACTTTTTAGTTTTTCTCTATACATTTCCTGTAAATATCCAATTCTTCTATGCTAATACGACATGGATTCCTATTGGGACATTATTAGCTGCTGGTGTAAATTGGTTACTAAACCTTGTATTAATTCCTCATTATGCAGCCTATGGCGCTGCTATGGCTACAATAATATCTTATTTAGCCTTGTTGATTTTTCATCATATTGTTTCGAAAGTTAAATACCATTATTCAGATGTCTCAGTTAGGCAGTACATCATTTTAAGTGGTATAGTATTTAGTTATGCTATGTTAATGAACATGTTCCTAGATAATATCGTTATTAGATGGAGTTTAGGAATAATTATTCTTATAGTATATAGCATTGTTTTTCAAAAAGTCATTTTAGACTTATTGAGTAAAAAAAGAAGGAGAAGATAATGGTTTATATTATTGCAGAGATTGGTTGCAATCATAATGGAGATATTAATCTTGCGAAAAAAATGGTAGATGTTGCCGTGTCTTGTGGTGTTGATGCTGTTAAATTTCAGACTTTTAAAGCTGAGAAACTTATTTCTAAATTTGCTCCCAAAGCTGAATATCAAAAAGCAACTACAGGAACAGCAGACAGTCAACTTGAGATGACGAAACGTTTAGAGTTAAGCTTTGAAGAATACTTAGAAATGCGTGATTATGCAATTTCAAAAGGTGTGGAGACCTTTTCAACACCTTTTGATGAAGAGTCATTAGAGTTCTTAATTTCTACAGATATGCCAATTTACAAAATTCCATCAGGAGAAATCACTAATTTACCTTACTTAGAAAAGATTGGCAAGCAACAAAAGAAAGTTATTCTTTCGACGGGTATGGCGGTAATGGAAGAGATCCATCAAGCGGGGAATATTTTACGTCAGAATGGTACAACCGACATTTCTATTTTACATTGTACAACAGAGTACCCAACACCTTACCCCTCTCTAAATTTAAACGTTATTCATACTTTGAAAGATGAATTTAAAGATTTAACGATAGGTTATTCGGATCATTCAATTGGATCAGAAGTACCTATCGCAGCAGCAGCAATGGGTGCAGAAGTTATTGAAAAACACTTTACTTTAGATACTAACATGGAAGGTCCGGATCATAAAGCCAGTGCAACACCTGATATTTTAGCTGCTTTAGTTAAAGGGGTTCGCATTGTTGAACAAGCCTTAGGTAGATTTGAAAAAATCCCAGATCCAGTAGAAGAGAAAAATAAGATTGTTGCTCGTAAATCAGTCGTTGCTTTAAAACCAATTAAAAAAGGCGATATTTATTCAATAGAAAATATTACGGTGAAGCGCCCAGGTAATGGTATTTCTCCTATGAACTGGTATGACATCTTGGGACAAGAAGCGCAAGATGATTTCGAAGAGGATGAAGTTATTCGTGATTCACGCTTTGAAAATCAATTGCCCGAGTTATAATAACACCTAATTATAATCGGCAACAGATGTATTACACGGCTAAGATTATGTAATTACTATATATAGAAGGGATACGATGAAAAAAATTTGTTTAGTAACCGGATCGCGTGCTGAATACGGAATAATGAAGCCATTGATTCAAAGATTATCAAAAGATAAAGAAGTCAACTTACAAATTATTGCAACAGCAATGCATCTGGAAGAAAAGTACGGCTATACTTATCGTCAAATTGAAGAAGACGGTTTTGATATTGCTTATAAAGTTCCCTTACATCTTTATGATACTGACAGAAGAACTGTATCTACTGCAATGGCGCATTTACAACTAGGATTGACCAAAATTTTTGACAAGGAAGACTATGATCTAGTCATCATTTTAGGGGATCGTTACGAAATGTTACCAGTTGTGAATGTAGCGTTGATTTATAATGTCCCAGTATGCCACCTTCATGGAGGGGAGACCTCATTAGGCAATTTTGATGAGTATATTCGCCATGCAATTACTAAGATGAGTCACCTACACTTAGTCTCTACAGAGGACTTTCGTCAACGTGTGATTCAGATGGGAGAACAACCTCAATTTGTAATTAACACAGGAGCTCTCGGAGTGGAAAATGCTCTATCAATCCCTTCTCTAACCAAAGAAGCAATAGAAAAGCAATTAGGTATTGTACTAGAGGAATCCTATTTTGTTGTTCTCTATCATCCTGTTACTTTTGAACAAGGAAAAAGTGCTGGAGAACAGATGAAAGCGGTACTATCAGCCCTTTCTAAATTTGGTGTCCAGTGTCTATTTATAGGATCCAATTCAGATACTGGTTCTGATGATATTGCAAAGGCTATCAATACTTATTTGATAAATCATGAAAATAGTTATTGCTTTGCTTCTTTATCAACCCAACTTTATCATTCCTTAATTCGTCATTCACTAGGACTGATTGGTAATTCGTCTTCTGGTTTAATAGAAGTTCCTTCTTTGATGAAACCTACTCTTAATATTGGTGATCGCCAAAAAGGTAGGCTACATGGAGAAAGTGTAGTAAGTGTACCAGTCGAAACCCCCTCTGTATTGGAGGGATTATCAAAATTGAATGAAGTGACCAACTTTGACAATCCCTACTACAAAGAGAATGCTTCATCTATTGCATATGAAGCAATAAAGCTTTATTTGAAAGATGAACCTTCAATTTCCCAACCATTTTATGATTTAAAGGAGAATAATCTAAAATGAAAAAAAAGTTGGCATTTTTAGGCGCAGGAAGTCATGCTGATGCGATTGCTCCGGTTATTGATCCTCTTGTGTATGATTTCGTAGGTTTTTTTGATGATAAAGATATTACGGAGCATGATGGTTATCCTGTTCTTGGAAAACTTTATGATGTGCTACCTTACCTTGAAGATGGCTCAATAGATGCAGTATTTATTACAATAGGTGATAATGCTAAAAGGAAAGAACTATTTGAATATGTAGCAAAGGATTATTATGACTTTATTATTAACATCATTAGTCCCAATGCTTTAGTATTGACACCAGATAGTATTTGTGGGCGTGGTATCTTTATTGGTTTTGGGGCTTTTATAGGTTCTAAAGTGAAGCTGTTTGATAACAACGTTGTTAATACAGGAGCGCTTATTGAACATCATACTGTTGTAGAATCACACTGTAATATAGCACCTAATGCTACCATAAATGGTCTTTGTTATATTAGAGAAGAAGTTTATGTAGGTAGTGCCAGTGTTATTATTCAAACCTTGGATATTTCATCGTGTACGACAATTGGCGCAGGAGCTGTTGTTGTAAAAGATATTATAGAACCTGGAACCTATGTAGGGGTTCCAGCCAAAAAAATAAAATAAAGGATATGTTATGAAGCCAATTTGTATTATTCCTGCGCGATCAGGGTCAAAAGGATTACCAGATAAGAATATGTTATTCCTAGCAGGTAAACCCATGATTTTCCATACTATAGATGCTGCAATTGAATCTGGAATGTTTGATAAGAAAGATATTTTTGTTAGTACAGATTCAGAATTGTACAGAGAGATTTGTTTAGAACGCGGTATTTCAGTGGTGATGAGAAAACCGGAACTTTCAACTGATCAGGCAACTTCGTATGATATGTTAAAAGATTTTTTATCTGACTATGAAGATAATCAGGAGTTTGTGTTACTTCAAGTAACCTCTCCACTAAGAAAATCATGGCATATAAAGGAAGCAATGGAGTATTATTCTTCACATGATGTTGACAATGTTGTAAGTTTTTCTGAAGTTGAGAAACACCCTGGTCTGTTTACGACATTGTCTGATAAAGGCTATGCTATAGATATGGTGGGAGCAGATAAAGGTTATCGTCGCCAAGATTTACAACCTTTATACTATCCGAACGGCGCTATTTTTATTTCTAATAAAGAAACTTACTTAAGGGAAAAAAGCTTTTTCACCTCTAGGACATATGCTTATCAAATGGCAAAGGAATTTTCATTAGATGTTGATACGAGAGATGATTTTATCCACGTCATCGGTCACCTCTTTTTCGATTATGCCATTAGGGAAAAAGAGAATAAAGTTTTTTATAAAGAAGGCTATAGTCGTTTGTTCAATAGAGAAGCTTCAAAGATAATTTTAGGTGATTCAAAAACGATATCTATCTCACTAGAAAATTACCATAATTATTCCCAAGGTGGTGTAACATTAGCAACGATGTTGGAAAACTTACCTAACTTTTTGACAGCTAATGTAACAGAGGCTTTTGTTTCTATAGGGGTAAATGATCTCATTACAGGTTATAGTGTGGAAGAAATATTCAGCAATTTCCAAAAACTCTACTCATTATTAGCTGAGAATAAAATAAAGATGAGATTGACAACTATTGCTTACACCCTTTTTAGAGAAACTGTCAATAATGCAGATATTGAGAAAATCAATCAATGGCTAACAGAATTTTGTTATCAAAATCAGATTCCACTGTTAGATATTAATAGATTTTTATCAAAGGATGGTAATCTAAATTATCATTTAACTAGTGATGGATTGCATTTTACTCAAGAGGCTAATGATTTGTTACAAAGTCAATATCAATTATTTGTAGACGAAGTTAAAACCTTATAATATTTATTTTATAAAATTATTCATCTTATTTTTGCGATTTCAATAGTGATATGGTATATTTAAAGTAAGCTACGTATAGTTTTACCAGTCAGAAATAGTAAGGATGGTTGAGTATGAGAGAAACTGAAACACACGATCACCAAGCGCTAATTCAAAAATTGTTAGTCAGTATTCATTATTTAACTTTGTTTCGTGATGAAATTATATTAGTAGAAAAAACCCCATCTTTACTGGGGAAACATTTTTCTATTGCTATTGTACAGAATGAACTAGGTGAGATACTTTCTAAAATAGAAGCTTTGAGTAAGCAAAAAAAACTGATTCGTTCTATTTATTGGTATGATGAATCATCATTTAAAGTCATGAATAAGGCTCTGGCTATTGTAGAAGAATGGATTAAGGGCTTAGATAATCTTTTAGAATTCTGTCAATCACAGACGGTTTTTCAAGCAATTTTAGGTGATGAACGTGCACATGTATTTGGAATCCTTATTGATGTTTATACTTCTTTAAACATTATAAATACTTCTTTGAAAGAAGAAAATTCTAGACCAGTGTCCTTATCTGATTTGGCTCTAGGTCTTAAGGACGAAGATTAATAAAAAAACGTTACTGCTTTGAATGAATAAAGCAGTAACGTTTTTTATAAAATATTGCTATACTAGTAATACAGATATCTAAAAGTAAGGAGTTATAAATGAAACATTCTAGTTGGCATGATTTAATAAAAAGAGAACTACCCAATCATTACTACAATAAAATTAATACATTTATGGATGCAGTTTACGAAAGCGGAATCGTTTATCCTCCAAGAGATAAGGTGTTCAATGCCATACAGATAACACCACTAGAAAACGTAAAAGTAGTTATTATTGGCCAAGATCCTTATCATGGACCTCAACAAGCTCAAGGACTCTCATTTTCTGTTCCAGACAATTTACCAGCTCCTCCTTCACTTCAAAATATTCTAAAAGAATTAGCAGAAGATATCGGGTCACGTTCACATCATGACTTAACATCATGGGCGCAACAAGGAGTGCTGCTATTGAATGCTTGTTTAACAGTTCCAGAACACCAAGCTAATGGTCATGCTGGGCTTATATGGGAACCTTTTACTGATGCTGTCATCAAAGTGGTTAACCAAAAGGAAACACCAGTAGTCTTTATTCTGTGGGGTGGCTATGCTCGAAAGAAAAAGTCGCTAATTGATAATCCTATTCATCATATTATTGAGAGTCCTCATCCGAGTCCCCTATCTGCTTATCGTGGCTTCTTTGGTAGCAGACCTTTTTCTAGAACAAATCATTTCTTAGAAGAAGAAGGAATAAATGAGATTGATTGGTTAAATTAGAAGGGAAATCTACTCTCGAAACATTGTTAGTCTTATAATAAAAAACCGCTAGTAGCGGTTTTTTATTATTTATTTCTTTGTTTACTTAGGTTTAAGCCAAACGGAACCAAATTTTCTTGCCTTTTTCGAATACGTTTGATATTATCCTGATGTCGGATAATAATCGTGAGGGCCATTAAGATAACCACAGTGGTAAATATCCAGTCGTAGTCCGTTAATATAAAACCTACTAATGGAAAAATTAAGACACTCAGGATACCTACGACAGCTACTGTAATACTGGATAGCGAAATCATGCTAAAAAGATAAAGCGTTAATAAAAAGATAACTAATAAGTAAAGGAAAAAAGAAGGTGCAAATCCTAGCAAAACCCCAGCGCTTGTAGCAACGGCTTTCCCACCTTTGAATTGTGCAAAAATAGGGAAAGTGTGACCTATAATAGCAAAAAAACCGATAAAAAATGGAGATACTGTCGTTATACCTAATATGATAGGAATAAGTGTTGCTAGAGTCCCTTTTAAAATGTCAATAGTCAAAGTGACAACGCCAGCTTTTACACCTAAAATACGGAAGGTATTCGTGGTGCCAGTATTACCACTACCGTGTTGACGAAGATTGACTTGGTAAAAATATTTACCAATCCAAAGTCCAGTTTGGATAGAGCCTAACAGATAGGCAATGATAATCATAATTATAATATTCATACCCTTATTATAACATAAGCATAAAAGTCTTTTTGCTATTTTTAAAAAAATAATTTTGCAAAAACAGCAAAAAACTTGTAATATAAAAAAGATGAAAAAATTTGGAGGTCACTTTGGCTAAACAAGATATAACAGTGACGAATTATGGCGACGATGCTATTCAAGTCTTAGAAGGATTAGATGCTGTTCGTAAGCGTCCAGGGATGTATATCGGTTCCACAGATGGAACTGGTTTACATCATTTAGTGTGGGAAATTGTAGATAATGCAGTTGATGAAGCTCTATCAGGTTTTGGAAATCGCATTGATGTGATTATTAACAAAGATGGGAGTATAACTGTTACAGACCATGGACGTGGTATGCCAACTGGAATGCATGCTATGGGAAAACCTACTGTTGAAGTCATCTTCACGGTGCTTCATGCAGGTGGAAAATTTGGACAAGGTGGTTATAAAACATCAGGTGGTCTCCATGGTGTTGGATCATCTGTAGTTAATGCTTTGTCTTCTTGGTTAGAAGTTGAAATCATTCGCGACGGAGCTATTTACAGACAACGTTTTGAAAATGGTGGTAAGCCCGTTACAACCCTGAAAAAAATCGGCACGGCACCAAAATCAAAATCTGGAACATCTGTCAGCTTTATGCCAGATCAATCAGTATTTTCAACGATAGATTTTAAGTTTAATACAATTGCAGAGCGCTTAAAGGAATCTGCCTTTCTCTTAAAAAATGTTACTTTAACCTTAACAGATAATCGTTCAGAAGAAGCAGAGTATCTAGAATTTCATTATGAAAACGGTGTTCAAGATTTTGTAGAGTATTTAAATGAAGATAAAGAAACGTTGACACCAATCATGTTTTTCGAAGGTGAAGAACAAGAATTTCATATCGAAGTTGCTTTGCAGTATAATGATGGTTTTTCAGATAATATTCTTTCTTTTGTCAATAATGTTCGTACTAAAGATGGTGGAACACATGAAACTGGCTTGAAATCAGCTATTACAAAGTCTATGAATGACTATGCACGTAAAACAGGACTTCTTAAAGAAAAAGATAAAAACCTTGAAGGTTCTGATTATCGTGAGGGGCTATCAGCCATTTTATCTATTCTTGTACCTGAGGAGCACTTGCAATTTGAAGGTCAAACTAAAGATAAACTAGGAAGTTCCTTAGCACGACCAATTGTTGATGGTATTGTTTCTGAAAAGTTAACTTACTTTCTTATGGAAAATGGAGATTTAGCATCTAATTTAATCCGTAAGGCAATAAAAGCACGTGATGCGCGTGAAGCTGCACGTAAAGCACGTGATGAAAGTAGGAATGGGAAAAAGTCGAAAAAAGATAAAGGTCTACTTTCTGGAAAATTAACCCCTGCACAATCAAAAAATGCTAAGAAAAATGAACTCTATTTAGTCGAAGGAGACTCTGCAGGTGGCTCTGCTAAGCAAGGTCGTGATAGAAAGTTTCAAGCTATTTTACCGTTGCGAGGAAAAGTATTGAATACAGCTAAGGCAAAGATGGCTGATATTATAAAAAACGAAGAAATTAATACAATGATCCATACCATTGGTGCAGGTGTTGGTCCTGATTTTAATCTTGACGATATTAATTATGATAAAGTTATCATTATGACCGATGCTGATACTGACGGAGCTCATATTCAGACACTATTATTAACTTTCTTTTATCGCTATATGAGACCTCTTGTTGAAGAGGGACATGTCTATATTGCTTTGCCACCTTTGTATAAAATGTCAAAAGGAAAAGGTAAGAAAGAAATTGTTGAGTATGCTTGGACGGATATAGAGTTAGAAGAATTACGACAAAAATTTGGTAAAGGCTCACTATTACAACGATATAAAGGACTTGGGGAAATGAATGCCGATCAATTGTGGGAAACCACTATGAACCCTGAGACAAGGACATTAATTCGTGTAACAATTGAAGATTTAGCAAGAGCAGAACGTCGAGTTAATGTCTTGATGGGTGATAAAGTTCCTCCAAGACGCCAATGGATTGAAGATAATGTCAAGTTTACTTTAGAAGAGAATACAGTATTTTAATAAAGAGCCTTGGTTATTCATGTTTTATAGTGTACAAGTAATATTGTATGCGTTAGACAAGAGAGCCAATCATTCATTTCAAATAAGTGGAAAAATAATACTAAGCCACTCCAACTAGGAGAAAATTAAAAATATGTCTAATATTCAAAATATGTCCCTTGAGGACATTATGGGAGAGCGTTTTGGGCGCTATTCTAAGTATATCATTCAAGAACGGGCGTTGCCGGATATTCGTGATGGCTTAAAACCTGTTCAACGTCGAATCCTTTATTCAATGAATAAAGATGGTAATACTTTTGAAAAGGGATTTCGCAAATCTGCAAAATCAGTCGGTAATGTTATGGGGAATTTCCATCCTCATGGGGATTCCTCTATCTATGACGCGATGGTTCGTATGTCTCAAGATTGGAAAAATCGTGAGACATTGATTGAAATGCACGGAAATAATGGTTCTATGGATGGAGATCCTGCGGCGGCTATGCGTTATACGGAAGCCCGTCTATCAGAAATTGCTGGTTATCTTCTTCAAGATATTGATAAGAATACCGTACCCTTTGCATGGAATTTTGATGATACAGAGAAAGAACCAACTGTTTTACCAGCTGCCTTTCCCAATCTTTTAGTCAACGGAGCAACAGGAATATCTGCAGGCTATGCGACAGATATTCCACCACATAATTTAGCAGAAGTCATTGATGCTGTCGTGTACATGATTGATCATCCTAAAGCTAAATTAGATAAATTAATGGAATTTCTACCTGGTCCAGATTTTCCAACTGGCGCTATCATTCAAGGAAAAGATGAAATTCGTAAGGCATATGAGACTGGTAAGGGGAGAGTAGCGGTTCGCTCGCGAACTGCTATTGAAACCTTAAAAGGTGGTAAGAAACAAATTATTGTTACTGAAATTCCTTATGAAGTTAATAAGTCAGTTTTAGTAAAACGAATCGATGATGTTCGTGTTAATAATAAAGTTCCAGGAATAGCAGAGGTGCGTGATGAGTCTGATAGAGATGGCCTTCGTATCGCTATTGAGCTCAAAAAAGAAGCCGATGAAACAATTGTCTTAAATTATCTTTTTAAATATACAGACCTACAAGTTAATTATAATTTCAATATGGTTGCTATTGATGACTACACCCCTAAGCAGGTGGGTCTATCAAGAATATTAACTAGCTATATCGCTCACCGAAGAGAAATTATTATTGCTCGTTCAAAATTTGATAAAGAAAAAGCCGAAAAACGTCTCCATATTGTTGAGGGACTGATTAGGGTTCTTTCTATTTTGGATGAAGTGATTGCATTAATTCGTGCTTCTGAGAATAAAGCTGATGCGAAAGAGAATTTGAAGGTCAGCTATGAGTTTTCAGAAGCTCAAGCAGAGGCTATCGTCACATTGCAATTATATCGTCTCACAAATACTGATATTGTGACGTTGAGAGAAGAAGAAGAAGAACTTCGTCAACAAATCACAATGCTTAAGGCAATTATTAGTGATGAACGTACGATGTATAACGTAATGAAACGTGAGTTACGTGAGGTCAAAAAGAAATTTGCCAATACTAGACGTTCTGAACTTCAAGAATTAGCTGAAACTATTGAAATCGATACTGCAAGTTTAATTATCGAAGAGGACACATACGTCAGTGTTACTAGAGGCGGGTATGTAAAACGCACCAGCCCTCGCTCTTTCAATGCATCAACTGTTGATGAACTTGGTAAGCGAGAAGATGACGAATTGATATTTGTGAGCAATGCAAAGACTACCCAACATTTATTGATGTTTACTAACCTTGGTAATCTTGCTTATCGTCCAGTTCATGAATTAGCTGATATTCGATGGAAAGACGTTGGTGAACATTTATCACAAAATCTTGTTAACTTTGCTTCAAATGAAGAAATTATTTATGCTGAATTAGTAGATGATTTTACTAAAGAAACTTATTTTGCTGTCACTAGTTTAGGGCAAATAAAGCGTTTTGAACGTCAAGAAATCAGTCCATGGCGGACATATAAGTCAAAAACAGCTAAATATGCTAAGTTAAAAAATGTAGATGATTACGTTGTGACTGTTGCTCCTATCCAATTAGAGGATGTTATACTTGTCACTTATAATGGTTATGCGTTGAGATTTAGTATAAATGATGTACCAGTCGTTGGTAGTAAAGCCGCAGGTGTAAAAGCGATGAATTTAAAAGATAGTGATCACATCGTATCTGCATTTATAGCTAACACCACAAGTTTATATTTATTAACTCATAGAGGAAGTCTTAAACGAATGGCCATTGATGTTATCCCCACAACTAGTCGTGCTAATCGAGGACTTCAAGTTCTTCGTGAATTGAAATTCAAACCGCATCGCGTTTTTAAAGCAGGACCTGTATATTTAGAGGATTCATCTTTTGAATTTGATTTATTTAGTTCAGTATCGAATCATGAAGGAGATACTTTCGTACTTGAGATTATGTCTAAAACAGGAAAAGTTTACGATGTTGATTTAAGTCAATGGAGTTTTTCTGAACGTACAAGTAATGGCTCTTTTGTATCTGATAAGATTTCTGACGAAGAAGTATTCTCAGTTAAAATTAAGTAAAAACACATTTGTGTTTTTACTAGTTTGGTAATTTATCTGAATTTTACAAATAATATTGAAAAAATAATGATAATAGCGTACAATAGTTAGAAAACCAAAGAAAGAGGTACCTTATGACAGTAAATTTAGATTGGGATAATTTAGGTTTTGCTTACAGAAAATTACCATTCCGATACATTTCGCATTTTAAAGATGGGAAATGGGATGATGGCAAGTTGACAGATGATGCAACGCTACATATTTCAGAAAGTTCACCTGCTCTCCATTATGGGCAACAAGCTTTTGAAGGATTGAAAGCTTATAGAACTAAAGATGGCTCTATTCAGTTATTTCGTCCAGATCAAAATGCAGAACGACTTCAAAGAACAGCAGATCGTCTTTTAATGCCACATGTTCCGACAGACAAATTTATTGCAGCGGTTAAATCTGTTGTACGCGCTAATGAGGAGTTTGTTCCACCGTATGGTACAGGGGCAACATTATACATTCGTCCCTTATTAATTGGTGTGGGAGATATTATTGGAGTTAAACCTGCTGAAGAATATATTTTTACGGTATTTGCAATGCCAGTAGGTAGTTATTTTAAAGGTGGTTTAACACCAACTAACTTTATTGTTTCCAAAGAATATGATAGAGCAGCACCGAATGGTACAGGAGCTGCAAAAGTTGGTGGTAACTATGCTGCTAGTCTTCTTCCTGGGAAATACGCTCATGAGAAACAATTTTCAGATGTTATCTATCTTGATCCAGCGACACATACTAAAATTGAAGAGGTTGGAGCAGCTAATTTCTTTGGAATTACTAAAGATAATCAGTTTATCACCCCTTTGAGTCCTTCAATTTTACCTTCAATTACTAAATATTCATTGCTTTACCTTGCTAAAGAAAGGTTTGGTATGGAAGCGATTGAAGGAGATGTCTTTGTCGACGAATTAGATAAATTCACAGAAGCTGGCGCATGTGGTACAGCCGCAGTTATTTCACCAATTGGAGGAATTCAAAACGGAGATGACTTCCATGTCTTCTACAGTGAGACAGAAGTTGGTCCAGCGACACGTAAACTATATGATGAGTTAGTAGGGATCCAGTTTGGTGATGTTGAAGCACCAGAAGGGTGGATTTATAAAGTAGATTAAGTCTATACTAAAAGCTTGCTCTTGCAAGCTTTTAGTATTTTGTGTACAATAAAAAACAATAAAAGAGATATTGGAGTTAATAGTGAGTAAAAAAGATAAGAAAATTGAAATTCAAATTTCAGACGCTCAAGTAACAGTTAATGGAACTAAGGTTGATGGATACCAACTCGTTATTGGAAAAAAAATTGTAGGTCAAATTGCAGAGCAAGATTCTAAATTTGCTGTGATTAAAGGTGAGCAAGTGAGTGGATTCTATAAAAATTTAGATCAAGCTATGGGAAATATTATTGAAGAATATAATCTTAATCGCTAATATTTATTTAAAAAGCTTGCGTGCTAACAACATCTGTGGTAGAATAGTCAGTGTTGTTACGGAAAGATAGCGAAGAGGCTAAACGCGGCGGACTGTAAATCCGCTCCTTCGGGTTCGGGGGTTCGAATCCCTCTCTTTCCATTATTTGGGGTATAGCCAAGCGGTAAGGCAAGGGACTTTGACTCCCTCATGCGTTGGTTCGAATCCAGCTACCCCAGTCAAAGGTATCAAACTTTTGTTTGACACCGTCAAAGAGATATTTGTTGTCCTTGCGGGTTACCTTGAGAAAATATATTGTTATCAAAAGCTAGCTCGGCTAGCTTTTGTTGGAGGATTTTTTAGAATGAATGAATTTGAAGATTTGCTAAACAGTGTTAGCGAAGTGAACCCTGGTGACGTTGTCACTGCGGAAGTTTTAACAGTTGATAACGGTCAAGCAAACGTTGTTATCGATGGTACTGGTGTTGAAGGTGTCTTGACACTTCGTGAATTGACTAACGATCGTGATGCTGATATCAATGATTTTGTTAAAGCTGGCGACACAGTTGAAGTACTTGTTCTTCGTCAAGTTGTAGGTAAAGATACTGATACAGTAACTTTCCTTGTATCTAAAAAACGCTTGGAAGCTCGTAAAGCATGGGACAAACTTGTTGGTCGTGAAGGTGAAGTTGTTACTGTTAAAGGTACACGTGCTGTTAAAGGCGGACTTTCAGTTGAATTTGAAGGACTTCGTGGTTTCATCCCAGCTTCAATGATTGATACTCGTTTTGTACGTAACACTGAAAAATTTGTTGGACAAGAATTTGATGCTAAAATCAAAGAAGTTGATGCAGCAGAAAATCGCTTCATCCTTTCACGTCGTGAAGTTGTTGAAGAATCAGCAGCTGCAGCACGTAAAGAAGTTTTCTCAAACATTGAAGTAGGTTCAGTTGTAACTGGTAAAGTTGCTCGTTTAACAAGCTTTGGTGCTTTCATTGACCTTGGTGGTGTTGATGGACTTGTACACGTAACTGAATTATCACATGAGCGCAATGTTTCACCTAAATCAGTTGTAACTGTTGGTGAAGAAGTTGAAGTTAAAGTACTTTCAATTGATGAAGAAGCTGGTCGTGTATCACTTTCACTTAAAGCAACTACACCTGGCCCATGGGATGGCGTTGAACAAAAACTTGCTGCTGGTGATGTTATTGAAGGTAAAGTAAAACGCTTGACTGACTTTGGTGCTTTTGTTGAAGTGTTACCTGGCATTGATGGACTTGTACACATTTCACAAATTTCACACAAACGTGTTGAAAATCCTAAAGACGTATTATCTGCAGGACAAGAAGTTACTGTTAAAGTTCTTGAAGTTAATTCAGATGCAGAACGTGTCTCACTTTCAATGAAAGCTCTTGAAGAGCGTCCAGCGCAAGCAGAAGGTGAAAAAGAAGAAAAACGTCAATCACGTCCACGTCGTCCACGTCGTCAAGAAAAACGCGACTACGAGCTTCCAGAAACACAAACTGGATTCTCTATGGCTGACTTATTCGGTGATATTGAATTATAATAATTAAAAGACTTGCTTTAGCAAGTCTTTTTGTTTTTGTTGATAAAGTATGCTATAATGTAACATGTACTACCATCTTTAGTGTAATGGATATCACACAAGATTCCGGTTCTTGGGATAGGGGTTCGATTCCCTTAAGATGGATAATAGATGCTCCATAAAGCTTTATGTTATAGGCTTTATATTAGTTTATCTCCAACCTTGCCTCACAAAGTGATTCTCCTCATTTCTGATAAGTAAAACTAGGGTTGACAAATAAGGGAGAATCAGTTTGAAATCTGTGTAAGTTAGTATCATAATTAGTTAGTATGACCATTAAGGGGCTAAGTTAAGGTACTAAGATTAAACCATTGTGTAATAAAATGTTTCTAATAAGTAATTAAGGTATTAATAAAAAGGCGTTAATGCCTTTTTATTTTAAACCATGCTGTTGTTTGTTAGTGAGTTTATCATTTTCAAATGTAAGGTTAATTCCTGGATCACTATCTGACGACTGAATGCCACTAATCCATGCAGCCTGTAGTTCCTCTTTATCTGAAGAAACTGCTTGAGAAATATCATCAGGTTCTCCTAGAAGTTCTTTTACTTTATTGTATGACATGCCATTTTTTAAACTATTGTAATCTTTTGTTGTGATGTTGGCATCACGAATAAACTTAAAATTACTAATTGAACGAACAATGCTACTATCGTTTAATAATTGTATAGTAATGGAGATATCATCGTCATTCCAACGATAGCCTTTAAGAGTGACATTTCCCGCTGGTGTATCAAATTTTTCATTTGGTTCGCCACCAAATAATTGTTTTAATTCAGCGAGACTAGTGCCTCCTTTAAAGTTATTTGCTTTAACCCCTAACTTTACTTTATTAAATTTCAAACGTAATTCTTCGTGGTCAGCTTTGATATTTTTATGTTGTGATACATTTGATTTTGAAGTAGAGGTTTGCTGAGTATTTGAAGAAGAGCATGCTGTTAAACCCAAAAATGAGAGACAGACAATCGTTCCAACAGTTATTTTTTTTAACGGTATCATAATTATTTATCCTAAATTCTATTTTTAAATATTATAACATAATTATTTTGGGTTTACTTTCCTTATCCTCATTTCAATATTAAGCCTGCAACTAAAGGACTGACAATAACATAGCAAATCCCTGTGATACCAATTGCTAGTCCAGCCATGGCGCCTTGAACTTGGCCATATTTTAAGGCTTGTCCAGTTCCTATAGCATGCCCAGTTCCTCCTAGCGCGAGCCCTATAGCAACAGGATCTTCTATCCTTAATAATTTTAGAAAAATAGGACCCAAAACGCTTGTTAAGATGCCTGTAATAACAACTACGACCAGAGTGATAGTAGCTAATCCACCTGCTTTACTTGTAATTCCAACGGCCATAGCTGTAGTTACGGACTTTGGGAAAAGTGAGATTGCTAAGAAATATTTCATACCAAAAAACTTAGCAATTATTGCGGTAAAAACTGTGTTGATAACAGAAGCTAAGATGATGCTAATGCTAATACTTTTAATGTGATGCTTCATTAAATGAAAGGTTCTATAGAGAGGAATAGCCAATACAACCGTTGAAGGCGTAATTAACATCGTTAGAAATGAACCACCATTGTAGTAATCTTTATAGGAGATATGTGTTAATTTTAAAAAAGCAATTAATAAAATAGTCGCCAAAAGAAGTGGAGTTGTTGCAGGGGAAGGATATTTTCTAAAAATCCTTATGCCAATGTAATACGCCCATACGGTTAACATAATACCAAAGATAGGGTTATTCGTTAAAGTTGCCATTTTTACCTCCAATTTCTGGATAATCTCCTTCATATCTCTTTTTGATCCATTGGGATACCAGTCCAATAGTTAGAATATTGAGAAATAGCGCTCCTAAGATAATGATAGCTATCCCAAAAAGATAGGGCTTTATGTCTTGAAAGTGCTCCATCAGTCCAACTGCTGGTGGTAAAAATAAAATGGTCATATTTGCTAATAGAAAATTCCCCACGGCATCAATATGCCTGAGCCTGATGATTTTGTATTTTAACGCTAGGAATAGTAATATTAATCCAATAATACTACCTGGTACAGGTAAGTTGAATATAGTAGATAGAACCTCACCAGCGAATGAAAAGGTTAAAATAACCATTAATTGAACGTATAATTTCATGAAAAACTCCTTCCATTATAGTCTACTACTCTGAAAGTAATTTTCAAGGCTATGAAACGTTTACATAAAAACAAATTAAAAAGACCGAGATTCTTCTCAATCTTTTTAATTTATTTTTGTAAGCTATTTTATCAAGAGTAACTGATTAAATAGTATATTAATCAAGGGAAGTGATTTGATATCGTCTCGTTTTATACGGGCTTGACTTGGCAGTTATTTGATGGTAGATTAAGAACCATTTTTCATTACGGCGCCAAATACTAGTATGTCGTTTACCTTCCAATTCATAAGACACAAGTTTTGTTTTTTGACTAATTGATTTTACATTGAAATATTTAAAGTTGCTTGCCAATGAATGATTTGTAGCATTAGTGAGCATGTCAGAAGTGATAATATTTCCCTTTTCATTAATCATATAAAAGTCAGGACTAATAAAGGTCTCATAACCGGGAATTTTTGCTAGGATGATTTTTTCGTTTTTGTATAATTTTTGGTAAACATTATCGAAAATTTCGTCTTCTGGGATAGAAGCGGGTTCTACATGAATATCTATGTCATATACAGAAACTTTATCACTGAGTAGTTTTTCCACTCTTTCGGTAATGGCATGACTTTCAAAGACTGAGAGATCAGGGTTCATTTCGAGAACAATATCAAGGTAAATATTACTACCGTAAGTACGTCCACGTTGAGATTTTACAGCGGATATTTTAGGAATTGTTAATATAGCTTTTTCGTATTGTTTTAATTGATAATCATCGAAACCATCCGATAAGCTGAAAGCAGATTCTATAAAAATATCATAAGCTGTTTTAAGAATAAAATAAGTAATAATGATAGCAGCTAAACGATCAATAATAGGAAAATTTAGAGAAGCCGCAATGATAGCAATAGATGTGCCGATAGATGTCACAGCATCAGAAAGGTTATCTTTAGAAGCTGCAACCAGAGCGCTAGACTTTACTCTTTGAGATAATTGTTTATTATAGAAATAAACGCCAAGCATAACAAGAGCAGATATAGCACCTACTATAGCACCTAGAGGATCAATGTTAGTATCAGTATTATTAATAATCTTAGTGACAGTTTGAATAAAAACTTGAATACCTACGACAAACATGATAAAAGAGGTAATCAGGCTTGCTAAATCTTCAATTTTCCAGTGACCAAAACGATGGTTTGAGTCGGCTGGTTGACTAGCCAAGTGTAAACCAATTAAGAGTGCTACATTTCCTAAGATATCAGATAAGTTATTAAATCCATCTGCTACAAGTGAAGTAGCATCAAACCAATAACCTGCAGCTAATTTAGCGACTGCCAGTGTTATATAGGCAATGATACTAATAATAGGCCCTCTTTTTGCAAGTTGTAAGTTTTCAGTAGAAGTTGCCATTTTCCTAATTTCCTTTCATCTACACATTATATCACTTAGGAGCAGACTATAAAACTAGTAAGTTCAAGGCTTAGTGATATTTTTAGTCTCTGAAAAATATTTCTGTGTTTCTTTAACAATAATTGGTGACAAAGCTAGGAGAGCTATTAGATTTGGTAAAGCCATTAAACCATTAACGATATCAGCGATAACCCAAATGAGATCGAGCTGTAAGAAACCACCTAAGCCGACCATAATGACAAAAATAATGCGATAAGCGTTAATAAATTTAGTCCCAAATAGATATTCAAAGCAACGCTCTCCGTAGTAGCTCCATCCTAAAATAGTAGTAAAAGCAAATAAGACAAGGCAGAAGGTTAGGGCAAAACTACCTAGTGAGCCAAATACGGTATTAAAAGATGCTTGTGTTAACGGAGCACCCTGTAAATCAAATTCTAGCCATTTTCCTGTAACTAAAATTGTAATCCCTGTCAAAGTACAAATAACAATAGTGTCAATGAAGGTTCCTGTCATTGAAATAAGACCTTGTTCAACAGGTTCTTTTGTTTTAGCTGCTGCTGCGGCTATTGGAGCAGAACCCAATCCAGATTCATTTGAGAAAACTCCTCTAGCAATTCCCTTTTGAATTGCTTCTTTAACGATAGCTCCAGAAAAACCACCAATGGCTGCTGTCCCAGAAAAAGCACCGCTAAAGATGAGTTGGAAAGTATGTGGAATCTTATTGTAATTAACTGCAATAATAATCAGAGTTGCTAAAATATAGCTTATAGCCATAAAAGGCACTATTTTTTCTGAAACTTTTGAAATAGATTTTATACCTCCAAATATAATAAATAATACTATAACAGCAAGAATGAGGCTGGTAAATCTAGTTGATATTTTGAAAGTATGCTCAAGAGAAGAAGCAATTGCATTGACTTGAGTGAATGTCCCTATTCCTAAAAGAGCTACTAAGATACCTGCTGCAGAAAAAAAGACTGCTAATGGTTTCCATTTTTGTCCCATTCCATTGACAATGTAGTACATTGGTCCTCCAGAAATTTCTCCATTAGTATCTTTTGTGCGATATTTGATAGCTAATAATCCTTCTGCGTATTTTGTTGCCATTCCAAAAAAGGCAGCTACCCACATCCAAAACAAAGCTCCTGGTCCTCCAGATTTAATAGCCGTAGCCACACCAACGATATTACCTGTCCCTACCGTTGCAGCAAGAGCAGTTGCAAGGGCAGCATAACTTGAAATATCTCCTTGCCCGTTATCCTCTCGGAAAATCAATTTGAAAGCTCTAGAAAGTTGTCTCAATTGAATAAAACCTAAGCGAAATGATAGGTAAATACCTGTTCCGACTAATAAACCAAGTAAAGGTGGACCCCAAACGAAGCTATTGATATGAGTAAAAAGTGTTAGCATATGTTCTCCTTTGATACATGACATACCTATGGATTCTGTAATGAAACGAAAAAAGTTATCTCTAAAAGAGATAACTTCTGAAAGATGCTAGCTAAAAAGCGCACAAATAAAGGTAGTAGTAAACTTAATAAGCTTACTACTCATTATTAATATTGGCTTTTAGCTTCTGTCCTTTTGCCTGAGAGATTGGAGGAGTTGTTTTACTCTTCTTGCCCCTTCGGCGCCTAGAGTACATCTTGGTGTCAATACAAAGATGTTGCTACTTATAGGTCTCTCCAGAAGTCCGTCTGTCAATCAGTCCTGTCTTAAGACACCTGAGAGTGTAATTCCTTCGGCGAAAGTCTAACTTTCTTCTCCTGAATGACGTCATTCGGTATATTTTATTATGTTAACTATCATAATGAAAAAGCATAGTTTTGTCAATATAGTTTTAAAAAAGTCTTGTTTTCTAAAATGTCTTATGCTATAATTCTTTCAGCGTAGGTTTTTAAACTCATCCCGTGAGGTGAGAAAAACATCAGGAAAAAAATAAAGCCTATGACTATATTGCTATAGAAAGTGGGCTTTTTTGTATGCCCAAGAGGACTAGTTTAGATATGACTTTAAATGCTAAAGGTGAAAGTAATCAAATTCTAGTAGATAAGGAAGTACATTCTACTAACTTATTACTAGATATCGATGAAAAACCAGAATTATTTCAAGGTTTGCTGTTAAGTTTTCAACATGTTTTTGCCATGTTTGGAGCTACGATATTAGTTCCGCTTATTTTAGGGATGCCCGTATCAGTGGCTTTATTTGCTTCTGGTTGCGGAACGCTCATTTATCAAGTTGCGACAAAATTTAAAGTCCCTGTTTACCTAGGCTCATCATTTGCTTATATTACAGCTATGGCATTAGCCATGAAACAAATGCATGGCGATATTTCGGCTGCTCAAACAGGTATTCTTTTTGTAGGTCTAATCTATGTCGTTGTGGCGACGGTTATTAAGTTCGTAGGAAATTCATGGGTTGATAAGATTTTGCCACCAATAATCATTGGACCTATGATTATTGTTATTGGTTTAGGTTTGGCAAACTCTGCTGTAACTAATGCAGGTTTTGTCGCTAAAGGTGATTGGCGTAAAATGCTAGTTGCTGTTGTTACATTCTTGATTGCAGCTTTTATCAATACTAAAGGGAAAGGTTTTATCAAGATTATTCCATTTTTATTTGCAATTATTGGAGGCTATATTTTATCAATCATTCTTGGCTTGGTAGATTTATCTCCAGTTGAAAAAGCTGCCTGGTTTGAATTGCCAAAATTCTATTTACCGTTTAAGACAGGTTTATTTCACAGTTATAAACTTTACTTTGGACCAGAAATGCTTGCAATTCTTCCAATCTCAATTGTAACGATTGCTGAAAATATCGGTGATCATACAGTTTTAGGTCAGATTTGTGGGCGTAACTTTCTAAAAAAACCAGGTTTAAATCGTCTTTTAATTGGAGATGGTTTAGCAACCGCATTTTCTGCTCTTATAGGAGGACCAGCTGAAACTACTTATGGTGAAAATACAGGTGTTATTGGTATGACGCGTATAGCTTCTGTAACGGTTATTCGTAATGCAGCTTTTATTGCAATCGCTTTTTCATTCTTTGGTAAATTTACAGCTTTGATCTCTACAATTCCTAGTGCAGTACTTGGTGGAATGGCTATATTACTTTATGGTGTTATTGCAAGTAATGGATTAAAAGTGTTGATTGAAAATCGTGTCAATTTTGCTGAGGTTCGTAATCTGATTATTGCTAGTTCCATGTTAGTTTTAGGCCTCGGTGGAGCAGTCCTTGATCTAGGTGCTCTAACTTTATCAGGAACAGCATTAAGTGCTATAGTGGGTATTATATTAAATTTAATATTGCCAAAAGAAAGAATGAAATCATAACAAAAGAGCTCAGAGTATCTGAGCTCTTTTGTTATGATAGATCAGTTAAAAACTTTTAAATAAAAACGTTTACAGTTATGGTTTCCTTATTTTCTGCTATAATGGTCATAGAAAAAGTGAGGTTATAGTAAAATGAAATTCAATTTAGAACAAGTAAAAGTATTTGAGAATTACGAAATTGAGAACTGGGAAGAAGGTCAAGTTACCTTAACAACGAAGGTCGTTGACTCTTCGCTCAACTATTATGGTAATGCTCATGGTGGTTATTTGTTTACACTGTGTGATCAAGTCAGTGGTTTAGTTGCTATTTCAACAGGATATGAAGCGGTAACTCTACAATCAAATATCAACTATTTGAGGGCAGGCCGATTAGATGATCTGCTTACTGTCATCGGTACTTGTGTTCATAATGGTCGTACTACAAAAGTCGTTGATGTTCACATTAAAAATCAGAAAGACGAAATGGTTACAACTGCTATTTTTACAATGTTTGTAACTGGAGAGAGAAAAGAGAAGTAAAAAAGGTAGGAGTTAGACAGCGTCTGTTTAACTCCTTTTTCTATTGGGAAAAAGATGAAAAAATGATATACTAGAGAGGCAATTTTGACAAAATTAGGAGTAGAAATGAATCCTTTAATAATTGGAATGAATGATAAACAAGCAGAAGCGGTACAAACGACAGACGGACCGCTTTTGATTATGGCAGGAGCTGGCTCTGGAAAAACACGTGTTCTGACTCATCGTATTGCTTATTTAATAGATGAAAAATATGTTAATCCTTGGAATATTTTAGCGATTACTTTTACTAATAAAGCAGCGCGTGAAATGCGTGAACGTGCTATCGCCTTGAATCCAGCTACCCAAGATACTTTGATTGCAACTTTTCATAGTATGTGTGTTCGTATTTTACGTCGTGAAGCTGATTATATTGGATATAATCGTAACTTTACAATCGTTGATCCAGGTGAGCAGCGTACTTTAATGAAGCGAATCATTAAGCAATTAAATTTGGACACAAAAAAGTGGAATGAACGTTCAATTTTAGGTACAATCTCTAATGCTAAAAATGACCTTCTTGATGAAATTGCATATGAGAAGCAAGCCGGAGATATGTATACACAGGTAATTGCTAAATGCTATAAAGCTTATCAAGAGGAATTACGTAGAAGTGAGGCCATGGATTTCGATGACTTGATTATGATGACACTTCGATTATTTGATCAGAATAAAGATGTTTTGGCCTATTACCAACAGAGGTATCAATATATCCATGTAGACGAGTATCAAGATACTAACCACGCTCAATACCAATTAGTTAAGCTATTAGCTTCGCGTTTCAAAAATATTTGTGTTGTTGGTGATGCCGATCAATCTATTTATGGATGGCGTGGAGCTGATATGCAAAATATTCTTGATTTTGAAAAGGACTATCCGCAAGCCAAAGTTGTATTATTAGAAGAAAATTATCGCTCAACTAAGAAAATACTTCAAGCTGCTAATAATGTGATCAATCATAATAAAAATCGCCGTCCTAAAAAATTATGGACTCAAAATGATGAAGGTGAGCAAATTGTATATCATAGAGCTAACAACGAGCAAGAAGAAGCCGTTTTTGTAGCATCAACTATTGATAACATCGTTCGAGAACAAGGAAAGAATTTCAAAGATTTTGCCGTTCTTTATCGTACAAATGCGCAATCTCGTACTATTGAGGAAGCACTTTTAAAATCCAATATTCCATATACAATGGTTGGTGGAACAAAATTCTATAGTCGTAAAGAAATTCGAGATGTTATTGCTTATCTCAATATCCTTGCAAATACTTCTGATAATATTTCTTTTGAGCGGATTGTAAATGAACCTAAAAGAGGGGTGGGGCCAGGAACCTTAGAAAAAATACGGTCATTTGCCTATGAACAGAACATGTCTCTTCTTGATGCCTCTTCAAATGTCATGATGTCGCCCTTAAAAGGGAAGGCTGCTCAAGCTGTTTGGGATTTAGCTAATCTGATTTTGACTCTACGTAGTAAGCTAGATAGTTTAACTGTGACGGAGATTACAGAAAACCTACTGGATAAGACAGGATATCTAGAAGCACTTCAAGTTCAAAATACATTAGAAAGTCAAGCGCGTATTGAAAATATTGAAGAATTCTTGTCAGTGACTAAAAATTTTGACGATAACCCTGAGATTACAGTAGAGGGTGAAACTGGTTTAGATCGTCTATCGCGTTTTTTAAATGATTTAGCTTTAATAGCAGATACTGATGATAGCGCCACTGAAACGGCTGAGGTCACTTTAATGACATTACATGCTGCCAAGGGTCTAGAATTTCCAGTTGTTTTCTTAATCGGTATGGAAGAAGGAGTATTTCCTTTATCGCGTGCAATAGAGGATGCTGATGAATTAGAAGAAGAGCGTCGTTTAGCTTATGTCGGGATTACGAGAGCAGAACAAATACTTTTCCTTACCAATGCTAATACCCGTACTTTATTTGGTAAAACTAGTTATAATAGACCAACCCGTTTTATACGTGAGATTGATGATGAGCTGATACAATATCAAGGGTTAGCTCGACCAGTTAATTCTTCATTTGGGGTGAAATATTCAAAAGAACAGCCTACACAATTTGGTCAAGGAATGAGTCTTCAACAAGCACTTCAGGCACGTAAAAGTAATTCACAACCTCAAGTAACTGCCCAACTCCAGGCTCTTAACACGAACAATAGCCATGAGACATCATGGGAGATTGGTGATGTTGCAACTCATAAAAAATGGGGGGATGGTACGGTGCTTGAAGTTTCAGGTAGCGGAAAGACTCAAGAGTTAAAAATAAATTTTCCAGGTATTGGGTTAAAGAAATTATTAGCGAGTGTCGCTCCTATTAGTAAAAAGGAAAACTAACTTTCTTCTATTATATACTTAAATAATCAGAGACTAAGAATTGTATTCTTAGTCTTTTTGCATCATTTGAATAGAAAAAATAAGTTATCATCTGGTTTTTACTTACTAAGAAGGTTGATATTAAAGCGTTTTCTAAAAGTGACCATACTATTTTAAAAAAAGAAGCGTTTCTCTTGCATTCTTTTCTAAAAAGAGTATAATAACAATATCAATTAAATATCAAGTGGTCACTTAAAAATAAAATCATTTACCAAGCTTTTTACTTGGCAGTCACTTTATAAAGTTGTATAATATTAGTATAGTTAACAACTTAATTAATTGCCGATTGGTCACTTAAGAAACTCTTGTTATGTCACTTAAGAAACTCTTGTTATTTAGTTAAGAACAAAATAAGTTTGTACACTGAGATGTACTTAGGAAGAAAGGTATTTATCATGGGTTTAATTTGGTCATTAATCGTTGGTGCTATTATTGGTGCTATTGCAGGAGCAATCACTAACAAGGGTGGTTCAATGGGTTGGATAGCTAACATCTTAGCTGGTTTAGTTGGTTCATTTGTTGGTCAAAGTTTATTAGGAACATGGGGGCCTAAGTTAGCAGATATGGCTTTGATTCCTTCAATCGTAGGTGCGATTATCGTTATCATTGTTACTTCATTTGTATTAGGGAAAAAATCATAACTACATAACTAGTGGAATGATTAGTTAAGAAAGAGAAGGTATTTATCATGAGTTTAATTTGGTCATTAATCGTAGGTGCTATTATCGGTGCTATTGCAGGAGCAATCACTAACAAAGGTGGTTCAATGGGTTGGATAGCTAACATCTTAGCTGGTTTAGTTGGTTCATTTGTTGGTCAAAGTTTATTAGGAACATGGGGGCCTAAGTTAGCAGATATGGCTTTGATTCCTTCAATCGTAGGTGCTATTATTGTTGTCATTGTTACTTCATTTGTACTAGGTAAAATGAATAACTAGAAAAGGAGTTACCTATGTCAAAAGGACTAAAAAGTTTATATACTTTACTAGGTCTAATCTCCCTTACCCTACTAGGATTTGTAGCTGTTATCAGTAAACAACACATTTATCTACCATCTTTTAATTGGTTAGATTGGGATTTTAATTTGCCATCACCGATTGACGTTGGTATGTATCATTATTTCTTTTGGGGAGCATTAGTGCTGTTTGTAATCGTTTTACTGGCTATATTGGTAGTTCTGTTTTATCCAAGACGATATACAGAGTATAAACTAGCTGATAAAACTGGTAAATTGATGTTAAAAAAATCTGCAATAGAGGGATTTGTTAAAACAGAAGTATTAAAAACTGGTTTGATGAAATCTCCTAGTGTGACAGCTCATTTATATAAGAAAAAAGTGAAAGTTGATGTTAAAGGTCTTTTAACTTCTCGTACAAATGTACCGGAACAACTTGAACATATTCAAAGTGATGTTGAACTTGGCTTAAAAGAATTCTTTGGGTTGGAAAAGAAAATGAACACTAGAGTATTTGTTAAGCAAGTTGAAGAAGAAAATGTTGGAAATGCTAAGACGAATAAAAGTCGTGTAGAATAGGAGTCTAATATGTCAGAATTTGTGAGGAAATACAGATATCCACTAGGAGGTGCAGTTATTGGGCTCGTTTTAGCTGCAATGATTGTAACCATTGGATTCTTTAAAACAATTCTTGCTCTTGTTATCATTGTGCTAGGTGCTTATGCTGGACTTTATGTGCAAAGAACAGGTATGCTTGACCAATTCTTTAATAAGAGAAAATAAAATTTTTCGTTTATATTTATTCTACATTATTTAAATAAAAGAAAGAGGAACTATTATGACTGAAACTTACATCAAAAACACAACTAACAATTCTGGCACGACAGCTGTTCGTGGAGAATTAACTTTCGAAGATAAAGTGATTGAAAAAATTGTTGGAATTGCGATTGAGCATGTAGATGGTCTTTTGGCTGTAAATGGTGGTTTTTTCTCAAATTTAAAAAATAGCGTTGTAAATTCTGATTCAGTTACAGATGGCGTAAATGTCGAAGTGGGTAAAAAGCAAGTTGCTGTTGATTTGGATATTGTTGCTGAATACCAAAAACATGTTCCAACTATCTTTGCCGATATCAAAAAAGTTGTTGAAGCTGAAGTGAAACGTATGACAGACCTTGAAGTGGTTGAAGTTAATGTTAATGTTGTTGATATTAAAACTCGTGCTCAACATGAAGAAGATTCAGTAACTCTTCAAGATCGTGTAACAAGTGCAGCACAAGCAACAGGTGAATTTGCTTCGAATCAAGTTTCAAACGTTAAAAGTGCCGTAGGTAACGGTGTTGATAAAGTGGAAGACATGAAGTCTGAACCACGTGTACAATAATTGATTTAAGTGTAGTTTAAAGTATTGTTATTAGTAGGAGGCTATTATGTCTGAAGAAAAATTTGATGCAAAAGTTGATAAGGTTTCTGGTTCAGTAAAAGAATCTGTTGGGAAACTTACTGGCGATAAAGAAGTTGAATCTGAAGGTAAAGTTGATAAATTGAAAGGTCATGCAAAAGAAAAACTTGCTGACATTAAAGATACCATTAAGGGTGCTTCAGAGAGCTTTAAGAAAAAGGACTAGAAGGTTTGAGGTCATTTATTTATGGAAAATCAAAAACAAGATATTAAAACTTCAGTAACTTATGAAGAAAAGGTAATTGCTAAAATTGTTGGACATGCTTTAGAATCAGTAGACGGACTCTTAGCTGTGAGTGGAGGTTTCTTCTCTAATCTAAAAAATAGCGTTGTAAATTCTGACTCAGTAACTGATGGTGTAAATGTTGAAGTTGGTACTAAAGAAGTTGCAGTTGATTTAGACATCGTTGTTGAATACGGCAAGGACATTCCAGCTATCGTTGAAAGCATTAAAGCGATTGTCAGTCAAAACGTTGAAGTGATGACCCACCTTAAAGTTGTTGAATTGAACGCAAATGTCGTAGATATTAAGACTAAAGCTGAACATGAAGCTGACTCAGTGACAGTACAAGATCGTGTATCTGATGTAGCACAAGCAACAGGAAACTTTGCTTCTGAACAAGCTGGCAAAGCTAAAGCAGCAATTTCCTCTGGAGCAGAGAAAACAAAAGAAGCAGTATCAAATGGTACTGAGGCTGCAAAAGGAAAAATCTCAGAAGCTCGTACTAGTGAATCTTAATTCAGTAAACTACTTTTTATGATAAGACACTCGGAGCTGGGAGACCAGCTCCTTTTATATGATATTTACTAAAGACATTAGATATTAACAAAAAAGATATATTTGCAATATTTTGCTAATTGTGGTTTAATATGTATGTTTTTATTAGGATAAGGAGGGTTGGATGGTTTCTGAACAATCTGAAATTGTAACATCTAAATATCAAAAAATAGCAGTAGCGGTTGCACAAAGAATCGCAAATGGAGATTATGAAGTTGGAGAGAAGTTGAAATCTAGAACAACTATTGCTTCAACATTCAACGTATCACCAGAAACAGCACGTAAGGGTCTTAATATTTTAGCAGATTTACAGATTTTAACTTTAAAGCATGGCAGTGGAGCCATTATTCTTTCTAAAGAAAAAGCAATTGAATTCTTAAACCAATATGAAACCTCTCATTCAGTTGCTATTTTGAAAGGTAAAATCCGTGATAATATCAAGGCTCAGCAACAAGAAATGGAAGAGTTAGCTACTTTAGTTGATGATTTTTTGCTTCAAACACGTGCGGTTAGTAAACAATACCCACTAGCACCATATGAAATTATTGTCAGTGAAGATTCTGAACACCTTGGTAAGTCAATAGGAGAATTAAATGTATGGCATCAAACTGGTGCGACTATTGTGGCTATTGAACACGAAGGGAAATTTATTGTTTCTCCGGGGCCTTTCTCAGTTATAGAGCAAGGAGATCATATCTTTTTTGTTGGTGATGAAGATGTTTATGCACGTATGAAAACCTATTTTAACTTAAGGATGGGACTTTGAGAGAATGAATTTTGTCTTTGATATAGATGGAACTCTTTGTTTTGATGGTATGAGTCTATCTAAAGAAATACAAGGAATACTAGAGAGAGCCCAGATTGATTATGGTCATAGAGTCACTTTTGCTACAGCGCGATCTTATAGAGACACTATAGGTATCCTTGGCGACAAGCTATCTTTATCAAAAATTATTGGTTTAAATGGTGCGACTTTACATGAAAATGGTCACTTAGTGGATAGTTACTATTTACAAAGTGACTTTTTTAGTACTATTATTTCATATTGTCATCGCCATCAGATTCCATATTTTATTGATGAGGTCTTTAATTACGCTACTTATCAGGCTTCTAAAATTCCCTTTATTGCTTATGTTGATCCTCAAAAAAGGGGAGAGCTTCTAGAAGTTTCTAAAATTGAGAAACCGATAAAAATGGTGTTGTATTTTGGTGATCAGCTGGGAAGGGCAGACCAAATGTTAGCGGAATTAAATCGTTTTGGACTTAGTAGTCACTTTTTCCACGAATTTGAAAAATGTTTGTACATAAATCCCATTGCAGTTGACAAGGGAAAAGCCACTAAGAAATTATTTGGGAATCGTTTTATAGCTTTTGGCAATGATAAAAATGATATTTCTATGTTTGATGCTGCGCATTATAGTGTTCAAGTAGGGGATTTTGATGAACTGACTCCTTACGCTAATTTACGTGTATCAAGAGAATCTGTACATGAAGGAATTACAATGCTTTTTGAAAAATACAAGGGGATTACGTAATGGATTTATTCCTAAGTTTAGAGAGGAAATTTAAAGCTGCAAGTGACAAAGAAGTTTCTAAGCAACAGGAGGCTTATTTACGCCATCATTTTAAGTGCTATGGTATATTAAATCACCTGAGCGACGTATGCTCTACAAAGAGCTTATAAAGGCCGCTAAAAGACAAGCAAAAATTGATTGGCAATTGCTTGATAAATGTTGGCAAAGTGACTATCGTGAATATCATCATTTTGTACTTGATTATCTATTAGCTATGAGTCAATTTCTCACATATAATGATTGCTCTAGACTAGAGTTTTACGCTCGTCATCAACAGTGGTGGGATAGTATTGATGTTCTGACTAAGATTTTTGGGAACTTATCCTTAAAAGATGACAAGGTTATGAATTTACTGTCAGAATGGTCACTTGATCAAGATTTTTGGATGAGGCGACTAGCTATTGAGCATCAACTAGGATTTAAAGAAAAAACAAATGCTGATATTTTGTCACTTTTTATTTTAAGAAATACAGGAAGTCAAGAATTTTTTATCAATAAGGCGATTGGCTGGGCGCTTAGGGATTATTCAAAGTATAATAAAGTATGGGTAAAGGACTTTATCAGTAATCATTGTGATGAGTTGTCGACTTTGAGCATACGCGAAGGAAGTAAGTACCTTTAATTATCAGTTCAATTATTCGAAAAAGAAGAAGCTTCATAGTAAAATAAAGGTAATTGATAAGGAGGTAAACTTATGACAACATTTCTTGGGAATCCTGTTACTTTTACAGGAAAACAGCTACAAGTTGGGGATATTGCAAAAGATTTTTTACTAATAGCTACAGACTTATCTCAAAAATCTTTAAAAGATTTTGAAGGGAAAAAGAAAGTTATTAGCGTTGTTCCTTCTATTGATACAGGTATTTGTTCAAAACAAACACGTACTTTTAATGAGGAATTATCAGAGCTAGATAACACAGTGGTTATTACTGTTTCTATGGACCTTCCATTTGCTCAGAAGCGTTGGTGCAGTGCTGAAGGCCTTGATAACGTGATTTTATTATCAGATTTTTATGATCATTCGTTTGGTCAAGAGTACGCTCTTTTGATGAATGAGTGGCATTTGTTAACACGTGCAGTTCTTATTTTGGATGAGCATAATAAGGTGACTTACACCGAATACGTTGACAATGTTAATTCAGATGTTGACTACGAAGCGGCGATTAATGCTGCAAAGATATTACCATAAATAATAAGGCTGGAAAATTTTCCAGCCTTATTATTTATATAGACAGTGAGAACAATTAGAGATGAAATGTTGTCATTATTCATCTTTTTCAATATCAACATTGTTTTTAAATATTAGATACATAACTCCATTGTAAGCTACACCGGACATAATATTAGACAAAATAACTTTTAAAGAAAATAGTGATACAATCAGCGGAGTGTTATTGCTAGTTGTTAAACCCAAGATAAGCCACTGGATGACAGTATAAAATATCCCGATTTTGATAAATTTTTGTTTGTTTTTCTTTATTGCTACTGGATAGTCATTTTTTGAGATTTCTAGTGGCGTTATTAAATCATGACTGTTGAGATAAGAGGGAATAACAATTAGAAAAATACAAAAATATAGAAAGAATGTTAAAGCTAGGAGAGTATATGCAGTCTCTGTGGGATATTTACTTACCGTGAACCAGGCGATGATAGAGGATAAAATGTGATAGAGACTAGTGGTTGCAAATAATAGATTTCCAAGATAATTGATTTTTTGTTCTCTGTATTCATCGAATGGGCCATTAATACCATATAGGGATTTTATTAATTTTATCCCCAAATTTTTCTTTTCTTTCATAATATTCTCCTATCCTTGAACTATTTAATAAAGTTTGAGATTGAAATAATAACACGACCTAACCTCCCGAGTTTTCATAGATTTAGAGAGTCTAATCTGTTATAGATGTCTACTATCCCAAAAAAGAGTATTGAGGTCTGTTTGTAGGCATTCCGCTAGTCTTATACAAAGATCTAGCGAAGGATTGTATTTATTATTTTCAATAAGGTTTATTGTTTGTCTGGCGACACCAACTGATTTTGCTAAAGCTAATTGAGATATGCTAGCTTTAATTCTGTATTCTCTAAGACGATTCACGATTATTAGCTCCTTTAGTAAAGAATCTAAGAAGAGTGTCAATTATATGTGACAAATAAATATAAAAAACTTGTTTCCAGTCAAAATGGAAACAAGTTTAATGATTTTAATCAGTATAAGATAATGAGAGATTAACCCTATCGGTTATAACTATTTTTCTAAATAGCTATAGTTGTATGTAGAGTTAGTATTTTCGCAAGCAAATTGTTTGTTTGGATAACAAGCTGCTTGTGGTTTATTACCCAAAAATTCAGTTGAATCTTCTTCAGTATAGATGTTAGGCTGATTTTCAAGTGATCCTGAAGCGCCTGAGTGATAATCCCAATCAACAGGTCTTGCATCATAAGAAATTACGGGAGCGTTCTCTTTAGAATAAGGTGTTTCTGAAAGGTAAACAGTATATTCTTGTTCAGCTGTTTTTTTCATATTTTGAATAAAATATTTTTCTCCTGATTTTGTAGTTGGGATAAGATTTTCTTCAAAGAGTCTGTTATAGACATTGGAGACAGTTGCCAATTGATAACCCGTTAATGTGTGGTTAAATAGCGGTTGTTTAGTTTTGGCATCAACCATTTTAATCGAAATGGTTGATTCTGTACGTGCTAAACTTTTAGCATTTTTAGAAACATAGTAGCGTTCTGTAATGATGTCAGATTCTACTTCAGCTGATGAGCGACTTAATAGTGGACGGATATTCCCGATTTGGTAGTGAATATTTTCCTCATTAAAGTCATAATTGAAAATCAATTTATCAATTTGAAGGTTTTGTCGTACATTCGTGCTAATACGATGTTGAAGTTTGTAACCTTCTTTATCTAAACGAGAGTTTAAAAAAGCTTCGTAAGCAGACTTAGAAAGTGCATAGTCTGTGATATAATCTCCAACACGATAACCGTTAAGTTCCGAATCAGCAGTGTGTAGATTTGTGTATTCATCTAAAACTTTTCCAGAAGATTCTTCAACAAAGTAAATACGGTGTGATATATCGACTGGAGTCCCCCATCGAACTTCATGTGTTTCTGTTACGATAGGAGTAACAGTACAAGTTACTGGAACGTCAATCCAAAATTTGTTTGGACCGTCTTTAGGTACAGTAACACCGTCGTTATCAATTGCTATTTCTTCTGTCTTGCCATCATCTAATTGACGCTTCAGATAAGCACTTTCCTTAAACTTGATGTTGCTGTATTGAACGTTTTTGCTTTCTCCTCCAACACTAGAGTTTAAATTTCGAGCAATATAATCTAGAATTTCTTCTTTACTTAAAGTTTGTCCCATATTTACATTGACTTCGATATAATGCGGTAAAATGCTATTTCCGTTTTGATCAGTACCTGTAACATTTACAATAATGTGAGGATTTGGGTTTTCTACGTATTGGCGGTCACTAGGACCAGCAATAGCGTGGGCTTTTTCAGTGTAATAAAGACTCATCGATAGTACGAGCGTGCAAACTCCAATCGATAGTATACGTTTAAAAGTTTTCCTAGACATTCATAAATCCTTTCGTTTTAAACAATAAATTGTTTAGTTATCCTAAAATAAAGCGGTGAATGATAGGAATTAATCTCTACGACACTAAGTTATACTGATATAAAAATCAATAAATATAGAAATGTATATATTAATTTAAAATCTATAT
>OBZL01000091.1_pt1 | contig 34984 bp, 31 predicted proteins | sample 1476921 | NCBI WGS metagenome assembly OBZL01 (sample SAMEA2580239, study PRJEB22360) | human gut metagenome | biome: human gut; feature: human-associated habitat; material: faeces | place: Denmark | collected 2008/2010
TATTATTTATATTATGAAAATTAATGGTTTAATTAGGAATAAAAAACTCTATGTGAAGATTTAATCACATAGAGTTTTAGTTTTTACAGCGTACAGCTTTTGATTTTTTTATTGTAATGTGAGCATCACCTGAGTGCTTGGATATAAATTTCAAATAACGTTTGATTTTTTCGTCATTACTTAAACGATCAATGGTGAAAAGTCTAGCGGCCAATTCACGATTGGTATATAAAGCATGAATTTGTTTATGACAAGTAATACATAAATTAGCTGTAGGAAAATCTTTTCCACCACGTTCTTTTGGAACTAAATGATGCTCAGTTAATTGAGATACTTCTCTATTGCATAATTCACATTTATAAACTGTTATCATAACTATCACCTATGAGTATAAAATTTAGACAAAAACAATTATAGCATGAAATATACGTACAAACAAAATAAAATCAGAAAATTCCGACAGTATATTTCACCATTTTTACCAAGGGGAATATATGTTATAATTTGATTATAATTATAAATAAAGTAATTATAGGGTATAAAAGAAGGATGAAGAGGTGATTGTATGTTCCAATTTGAAACGCAACTAAATAAGCTGAAACATGAAGTACTAACAGCTGTAGCTAAATTAGCAAAGGATAATAAGTTAACTAAAGAGGAAATTGAAAAGGTTCCCTATGAAGTGATTAAAGGAGATACAGCAATGTATAGGTGTTGTGTCTACAAAGAAAGAGCTATCGTTTTAGAAAGAGCAAAACTTGCATCAGGATTTTTAGCTAATGGGGACACAGAAGATTTAGAACTAATAGATATTAGACCTGATGAACAAATTATTTATGTTATTGAGGCTGCTTGTGATAAGTGTCCTATAAATAAGTACAGTGTAACAGATTCTTGTAGAAATTGTCTTGCACATAGGTGTCAAGAGGCATGTAATTTTAATGCAATTAGCTATATTGCTGGACGAGCATATATAAATCAAGAGATATGTAAAGAGTGTGGTATGTGTAAAAAAGCTTGTCCTTATGATGCTATTTCAGAAGTTATGAGACCTTGTAAAAAAGTATGCCCTACAGGAGCATTGGATGTTAATCCAGAAACAAGAAGATCTATTATAAAAGAAGAAAAGTGCGTAAACTGTGGAGCATGTATGTCAGCATGTCCTTTTGGTGCAATTTCCGATAAGAGTTTAATTGTACCAGTTGCAAAGAGACTAGCAAGGGGAAGAAAGATGTATGCAGTAGTAGCTCCTGCTATAACTGGTCAGTTTGGAGCAAAAATTGGATATGGACAAATTAAAAATGCAATAAAGCAACTAGGGTTTATTGATATGGTAGAAGCAGCTTGTGGTGCTGATGGGGTTACCGTTCATGAAAGTAATGAATTTGTTGAAAGAATGGAAAATGGAGAGAATTATATGACTAATTCTTGTTGTCCAGGATTTTTAAATTATATTGAAAAGATGTTCCCAGATCAAAAAGATAAAATATCAGGTACAGTTTCTCCAATGGTAGCTACAGGTAGATATATTAAAAAGAATGATCCTGATTCAAAGGTAGTATTTATAGGTCCATGTACAGCTAAAAAGAGTGAAGCCGTTAGAGATGGTATTAAGGGAGCTGTAGATTATGTACTTACATTTGAGGAGCTTATTGCGTTGTTTGAAGCATTTGATATAGATCCTGCAAAATGTGAGAATGAAGTTGTAGATGATGCATCTATATTTGGTAGAGGTTTTGGAGCTGCTGGAGGATTAACTGCAGCTATAGAAAACTATGTAAAAGAAGCAGGAGTAGATGTAGACTTTAAACCAGTTAAAGTATCTGGTGGAATAGAAATAAAGAAAACTATGACTATGGCTAAGGTTGGAAGATTAGATGGTAACTTTATTGAAGGTATGATGTGTGAAGGTGGTTGCATAAATGGTGCAGGTACAATAGTTCCATCTTCAAGAGCAAAGGGAGTATTTAATAAGACTAATATTCAAGCTACTAAAAAGACAGTATTGTCAAACAAATCTTTAAAAGAATATGAGGAAATTAATTTAGAAAGATAGGTATCTAAAAACTACAAGAATAATATTATAACTATTATTCTTGTAGTTTTTTCTTATGTATAAATAATGATTTAAAATAGCTAGAGAAATTAAGCAAATAGAAAATATTTAAGCATAATTAGTTATAATTAGGTTATTTAGGGTAATAATATAGAAGATAATATTTGAATAAAATGGATAGGGAGGATATTATAATAATTGTATTAGCACTCTACTAAAGTGAGTGCTAACAAAAGACAAAAATGAGTTTTTATAGGCCTACAAAAACTATAGGTTCTAACTATGTCGGGTTAGAAACAGGGTTATAAATATATAAAGGGATTATAGGAGGTATTTTTATGAATATTAAACCACTTGGAGACAGAGTAGTAATTAAAAAGTTAGAAGCAGAGGAAACAACAAAAAGCGGAATAGTTTTAACAGGTAGTGCAAAAGAAAGACCTCAAGAGGCTGAAGTTGTTGCTGTAGGTCCAGGAGCAATGGTAGATGGAAATAGAGTGGCAATGGAAGTTAAGGTTGGGGATAAAGTTTTATATTCTAAATATGCAGGAACAGAAGTTAAAGTTGATGGAGAAGAATATACTATTTTAAAACAAGAAGATATATTAGCAGTAGTGGAATAGGAGGAGATTTATTATGGCTAAAATGTTAATGTTTGGTGAAGAAGCAAGAAGATCAATGCAAGTTGGTGTTGATAAACTAGCAGATACAGTAAAGGTAACTTTAGGACCTAAGGGAAGAAACGTAGTTTTAGGTAAGAAATTTGGTGCACCTCTTATAACTAATGATGGTGTTTCAATTGCAAGAGAAATAGAATTAGAAGATCCATATGAAAATATGGGAGCTCAACTTGTAAAAGAAGTTGCAACAAAGACTAATGATGTGGCAGGGGATGGTACTACAACAGCTACACTTTTAGCACAAGCAATTGTTAGAGAAGGTTTAAAAAATGTAACAGCTGGAGCTAACCCAATGTTAATAAGAAATGGTATTAATGTTGCAGTTAAAAAAGCTGTTGAAGAAATACAAGCAATATCTAAGCCTGTAGAAGGTAAAGAAGATATATCAAGAGTTGCTGCAATATCAGCTGCTGATGAGGAAATTGGTAAGTTAATTGCAGATGCCATGGAGAGAGTAGGTAACGAAGGAGTTATTACTATTGAAGAATCTAAGTCTATGGGAACAGAATTAGATGTAGTAGAAGGTATGCAATTTGATAGAGGATATGTATCAGCTTATATGTCAACTGATATGGAAAAGATGGAAGCTAATCTAGATAATCCATATATTTTAATTACAGATAAGAAGATTTCTAACATACAAGAAATACTTCCAATACTTGAGCAAATAGTTCAATCAGGAAAGAAATTGTTAATTATTGCTGAAGATATTGAAGGAGAAGCAATGGCTACATTAGTAGTTAATAAGCTAAGAGGAACATTTACTTGTGTAGGTGTAAAAGCTCCTGGATTTGGTGATAGAAGAAAAGAAATGCTTCAAGATATAGCGATACTAACAGGTGGTAGAGTTATTTCTGAAGAATTAGGAATGGATTTAAAAGAAACAACTATTGATATGTTAGGAAAAGCAGATAGTGTTAAGGTTACTAAAGAAAGCACTGTAATAGTGAATGGTAAGGGAGATTCTAATGCTATAAAAGAAAGAATCACTCAAGTAAGAAGTCAAATAGAAGAAACAACTTCAGATTTTGATAAAGAAAAGCTACAAGAAAGATTAGCTAAACTAGCCGGTGGTGTGGCAGTTATTAAAGTTGGTGCTGCGACTGAAACAGAGCTTAAGGAAAGAAAGCTTAGAATAGAAGATGCTTTAGCGGCTACAAAAGCAGCTGTTGAAGAAGGGATAGTACCAGGTGGTGGAACAGCTTATGTTAATGTTATAAGTAAGGTAAAAGAATTAAAGTCTGATGTTGCTGACACTCAAGTTGGTATAAATATAATTGTTAGATCTTTAGAGGAACCAATGAGACAAATAGCTAAGAATGCTGGTGTAGAAGGTTCAGTTATAATAGAAAAAGTTAAGAATAGTGAAGCAGGTATAGGATATGATGCTTTACATGACCAATATGTAAACATGATAAAGACAGGTATAGTTGATCCAACTAAGGTTACAAGGTCTGCACTTCAAAATGCGGCATCTGTAGCATCAACATTCTTAACAACTGAAGCTGCAGTTGTAGATATTCCTGAAAAGGAAGCCCCAATGGCTCCAGATCCATCAATGGGTGGAATGTACTAAGAAATTTTAGAGAGATAAGGAAAAAAGTCCTTATCTCTCTTTTTTATGTGTATAGTAATAAAGTTCCATAAATGTTAAGAGTTTTTTAAAAAAATTAAATTTATATAAAAAGTAGAGGAGATATATGAAGAAATTAACTCTAGCAAGTAAATGGAGCTTGTGGAAAATGTCGTCAAAAAAATATGTGAATTATTTAAATTTATTCCAAAAAAGTGTATAATTAATATAAAGTAGGAAATAGTGGTGAGAAGATGATTAGGACTAAGAAAAGGTTAGGAGATATTTTAGTACAAGCAGGAAAGATAAATCAATCAGATTTAATGTCGGCTTTAAAGAAACAAGCTTTAAGCGGAAGACGACTAGGGGAAATACTAGTTGACGAGGGGCTAGTTAGTGAAAACGATATCTTATCTGTTCTTGAGTTACAATTGGGAATAAAAAAAGTTAATTTAGATTCTATTGATATAGATGAAAATGCTATAAGATCAGTATCAGAATCTATTGCTAGGAAACATAATATTTTGCCTATAAAAATTGAAGGAAATGATATATATATTGCAATGTCAGACCCTTTTAATTTAATGGCTGTAGAAGATGTGAAGGTAGTAACTGGACTTAATGTAAAAAAAGTATTGGAAAAAAAAGACTCTATATCAAAAGCTATTAAAAATTTTTATACGAAGCAATATGCAGAAAAAGTAGCACAAGATTTAGTTCAAAAAGAAAAAGAGAATACTAAGAAAAAGCAAGAAGAAAAGCAAGTGTCAGAACTTGAAAAAGCTACGGCTAATGCTCCAGTTGTTAAATTAGTAGACACTATAATACAAAACTCTATCAGAATGGGTGCAAGTGACGTTCACGTAGAACCTTTTGAAAATGAAGTTAGAGTAAGAGCAAGAGTAGATGGAAGCTTACAAAATATGCTTAGTATACCTAAAGAGTCACAAAATACTTTAATTACAAGAATTAAAATATTAGCAAATTTAAATATTGCAGAAAAAAGAATTCCACAAGACGGTAGAATTCTTACAAATATAGATGGAAAAGCAGTTGATTTGAGAGTTTCTATCCTTCCAACCGTAAATGGTGAGAAGGTAGTTATAAGAATTCTTTCTAAAGATTCTAGTCTTATGAATAAGGAGAGCCTAGGAATGAGAAAGGATGACATGAAAAAACTTGAACAGATATTGCAAAATCCTTTTGGAATAATCCTAGTAACTGGACCTACTGGAAGTGGTAAGTCTACTACTTTATATGCAGTTTTAAATGAATTAAATACTATAGATAAAAACATTATTACTGTAGAAGATCCAGTTGAATTTATGGTTGATGGTATAAATCAAGTAAATGTTAATGCAAAAGCCGGATTAACATTTGCATCAGGCCTTAGATCTATATTAAGACAAGACCCTGACATTGTAATGGTAGGAGAAATCAGAGATGGTGAAACTGCAGAAATAGCAATTAGAGCAGCCATTACAGGACACGTAGTTTTAAGTACACTACATACAAATGATGCACCATCTTCAGTTGCAAGATTAGTAGATATGGGAATTGAACCATATTTAATATCAACATCTGTAACAGGAATAATTGCACAAAGACTTGTTAGAAAAGTTTGTACTAAGTGTGCTAAAAAGTACTATGCCTCAGAATATGAAAAAAGAATTCTTGGTAGGGATAGTGATGAAAAGATAATTTTAACTAAGGGAGAAGGATGTCCACATTGTAATGGGACAGGCTATAAAGGAAGAATTGGTATTTATGAAATACTTCCTATTGAAAGAAATGTTAGAGATGCAATTACAGCAGGAAAGAATTCAGATGTGTTAAAAGATATTGCTATTAGAGATGGAATGAAAACATTGAGAATGGCATGTATGGAACATGTTTATGAAGGAATTACAACAGTAGATGAATTATTAAGGGTAGCTGTAGTAAGAGAATGATGAATTCATAAAGGAGAGGGGGAGTTCTAGTGTCTATATTTAGATATAGTGCAGTAAATGATAGTAACCATACTATTAGTGGGAGCATGGAAGCTAATTCAAGCAAAGAAGTTGTGACTAGCTTGAGAGAAAGAGGTTATTATATCACTGATATAAAGGAAGAAAGTGCTTTAAATAAAGATGTTGATTTAAATTTCTTGAAAAAGATAACATTAAAAGATTTAGCTTTATTTAGCAGGCAATTTGCCTTTACTCTTCAATCTGGTATGCCAATGTTAAGGTGCATAGAACTTTGTATAGAACAAACTGAAAATAAAGTTCTTCAAGATGTTTTAAGAAGAGCAAAGGAAGAAGTAAAAAGAGGGCGAGCTTTATCGGATGCTTTAAAGTATGAAGATGGAATTCCAGACTTTATGGTAAATATGATAACAGCAGGTGAAGCATCAGGTAATTTGGATACAGTAATGTATGAGGTATCTGAGTATTATGATAAATTGTATAAACAACAAAGAAAGATAAGTTCAGCGACTGCATATCCAAAGATGATTGGAGTATTTGCAGTAATTATAGTAATTTTCTTGCTTATATTTGTTGTTCCACAGTTTGTAAATAACTTAGCGGCAGCAGGAGGAGAGTTACCATTACCTACAAAGATAATCTTAGCTATAAGTAATTTTGTATCAGCCTATTGGTATATAGTTTTATTAGTATCAGTAGCAGCTATAGCATTTAAGAAATTAGTTTTAGATAAGGATGAAAATTTTATTCTTTGGAGGGATAAAAATAAAATAACTGGTCCGTTGTTTGGTTCAATTAATGCTCAAATAATGGCTAGTAGATTTGCAAATACATTTTATATTCTTAATAATTCTGGAATGTCTATTTTAAAAAGCTTAGAAATAGCTACTAATGTATTAGAAAATTCTTATGTTGAAAGTAAAATGGAATATGCAAAAGAGGATATTAAAAGGGGTAATTTAATAGGAAAAACTATAGAAGATTTAGATATATTTCCTATAATGTTAACTCAAATGATTACTGTAGGGGAAGAAACAGGAGCCTTAGATGCTTTACTTAAGAAAACAGCAGAGTATTATGATGGTGAAGCAGAAGCAGCAGTAGATAAAATGATATCTATGATAGAGCCATTACTAATTATTGGACTTGCTGGAGTTGTATTAGTAATAATACTTGCAATAATGCTTCCAATGTTTAATATGATGGATGCTGTACAAGCTATGTAACGTTGTATATAAATTTTAAATTTATATAAATAATAATTAATTTTTAGGAGGTATAATTTATGAATGAATTAGCTAAGAAGAAAAAGAAAGGTTTTACACTTATTGAGCTTATTGCAGTTATTGCCATTATTGGTATTTTAGCTGCAGTATTAGTACCTAAGGTAGTTGGGTACATGAATGATGCAAAGAAGTCTAAGGTGGTTGCTCAATGTAGAACAATGGTAATGGCATATGAAACAGTTAAAGCAAAGAATCCTACATCACCATTGACAACATCAGCTAAGTTGAGTGATGTTTATAATGCTGCATCAGGTTATACAGATCATATTGATTTTGATGGTATTGATATGTTTGATAAAGCAGATACATCTATAACTGTTGATTTATGTAAATCAATAACTGATGGAAATTGGGATCCTAAGATAGTAAATGGAAAGTGGGATGGAACTACAGAGGCCAAATAATATTATAATGTAGCCTCTTATTAATAAGAGGCTACATTATTGTTAGGAGCAATTATGGAGTTTATAATGAGTGGAATTATTTTTTTATTTGGTATAATAATAGGAAGTTTTCTTAATGTGTGTATATATAGAATACCAAATGAGGAATCAATAGCATATCCGCCTTCTCATTGTGGAAGTTGTGGACATAATCTTAAAGTATGGGATTTAGTGCCTATATTTAGTTGGTTATTTTTAAGAGGAAAATGTAGATATTGTGGAGAAAATGTTTCAAAACAATATCCATTAATTGAAGGAGCAACAGGGTTGCTTTTTGTATTTTTATATTTAAAATTTGGATTTACAATTGAATTATTAAAATATATGATTTTTACAAGTATTTTAATAGTCATTGGTATAATAGATTTTAAAACTCAAGATATATACGATTCTACAATCATTTTTTTAGGGATAAGTGGAGTTGTTTTTACAATTATTGAGTTTTTTATGAATAAACAAATTAGTTTTATTAGTGTTATTTTAGGAATAGCAATTCCGGCCTTAATAATAGCAATTTTTGCTTGGTTTGGAGCAATGGGCTGGGGGGATGTAGAAATAATAGGTGTTGTAGGGTTGTTTCTAGGATTTAAGTTGAATATGTTAAATTTATTCATCTCAATAGTCTTAGGAGGAATAGTTGCATTTGTATTAATGATATGGAAAAGAAGAGGGGGGAAGGATACAATGGCGTTTGGTCCTTATATAGCTCTCTCATCATATATAACACTTCTTTTTGGAAGTGAAATTTTACAATGGTATTTAAGTTTTATAAGGTAAGTGAGGTGGGGGTATGTTCGAAAAAGACTTAATTGCAATAGACATAAATAAAGAAACTATTTCAATTTTAGTTGGAACAAGATACAAAATATCTAATGGTACTATAATTGAAACTCCTAGAAATTCATTTGATAATGGGAGAATTTTAGATGTAAGCCTAATATCAGGAGCAATAGCGCCACATATAAAAAAGGCAAAAACTAAGGATGCTACTTTTGTTATAAGAGGTGAGGATATTATTACAAGACATTTAAACATTCCATTTGCAAAAGATGAAGCTATGAGAGATTCAGTAGATTTTGAGTTAAGGCAGTTCATGGGAGACAGAGTAGACGAATATTATTTTGACTATCAAATCATAAATCAAAATAAGAATGATGGAACAGGAAAATGTGATGTTCTTGTAGTAGCCTGCTCTAGAGATAAAATTGATGCATTTATGGAGCTTGGAAAAACTTTAAGGTTAAATGTAAAGGCAATAGACTTATATGCAAATGTAGTAGCTAGAGTTTTTGGAGATTTAAGAAAATCAACAACAAAAGGTATAAAAACTATTGGAGTAATTGGAATAGATTCAGATGACTCCAATATTACAATTTTGGAATGGGGAAAACTTATACTAGAAAAATATAAAGATAGTGGAATATTAAGTACAGTAGATAAGGAATTTACTAATTTAACTGAATATAATTCCATATTAGATACTGTAGATTTAATTGAGCCTAAACAACCAGGAGAAGAAAGTGATATAGAATTATATTTTAAAGATGAAGCCAATGATTATAATGGTTTAATACAGTACTATACATCAGGTAAGGTTAAGAAGAACTTAGATAGAATATATGTAATGGGATCTGCGACTAGAATTAAAGGAATTGAACAATATTTTGAAGTTAGTTTAAGTGCTAGGGCAGCTAAGTTACCTATGTTTTCTGATTTAAAGACAAGTGTAAAAGCACCTAAGAAGGTTAAGTTAAAAGACTATATTATGTGTTATGGATTACTATTAAGGAGGGATTAGGATGAGTAGAGAGTTAAATTTAGTCCCTCAGGTAAATTCCAATACCAAAGGTGCTGTAAAATCAAGTAAAACAATAATGTTAATTTTATTGTTAGTGGTTGTGTTTGTTGGAGGAAGCTTTGGCTATAGAATAGGGAAAGAGTATCTATTAAATAAGAAGGCAGAAAACTTAAAGAATGAGTTAGCTTTAAGTAATGTTAAAGTAAAGGAAAGAGAAGAGTTAGATCAACAAATATCAGCAACAAATCAGCAAATTGCAAAGGCTGAACAATTAAAGCTACTTATGAATATTGACACAGATCAACTTATAAAAGATTTATATGCATTAGTACAAATAGATGGAGTAACAATTAATAGTATTAATTACACTGCTGGAACAAAACCTGGTATAGTAATAAACGGTAAGAGTAGCAGTAAAGATTCAATACAAAAGATGTGGGCTAATTTAAGAGAAAGTGAAAATTTTGTAGAGTCCCATGTTAATAATTGGAGTGGAGAAGGTGAAATAACATTTTCACTAAATATAACAGCAAAGGAAGGTAGTGCAAATGAAAAGTAAAACTAAGGGAAGAACTACCACAAAAAATGAAAAAGTAGTTTTATATGTTTTGGGTATATTGTCCATATTTGCCCTTTGCTATTTATTTATAATATCTCCTGGAGAAGAAAAAACTAAAAACTTAAAGCAGGAAATTAAAAATTTAGAAAGTCAATTAGTTTCTGTTCAAAGTATTGATTATGATATAGAACAGAGGAAAAAGATATTAGATGAATTAATGGTTAAGTATAAAGAAGCTACTGTAACCTTGCCAAGAACAGATAGGTATCCAGAAGTATTTAGAGATATAGAAAAAATGGTTACAGAATCTGGATTGTCTGCATCAAACGGTAATTTTGGTAAAGCGTCTGTAATAACAGTAGGTGCAGTAGAAGGACAAGATACATCAAATTTAACAGGAATGAGAAAAATTCAAATAACTTATTCTATTAAAGGAGATATAAGCAAGGTATTATCATTTATTGATAAGTTAGAGAATTATGACAGAATTGCAGAGCTAAACTCTTTTAATCATAGTGGAGAAAATTGTTCTATAGTATTTTCATTCTATGATTCTGGAGAAGGCGGAGTTGAAGAATATGATTTTAATTAATAAAACCTTCTAATAAAGATGGAGGTGTAATTTTGAAAGTAAAAAAGAAAAAAGGGTTTACTTTAATAGAGATTGTAGTAGCCTTAGCAGCTTTTACAGTTGTAATGTTAGCTATAACAGGAATTCTTATAAGTGTTATAAACATGGTATCTATAAACAAGAAAACTTATAATACTGATATTGCATCAATTAAAGTTTTTGAAAGTCTAAGAGAAAATAGGCCGGCTAAACTTTCAGATCCTTTGGTGCTAAATGGAAGTTTCAAAGGAGAATTTGATGATGAGATAGAGATTAAAGAGTTTGTAGCTGATAGCATATTAGATAAGCATTGGAGAACATCTGTAACAAATCCTAGTGTTTTTAGCGATTGTAAATCTACTAATAACAAAGCTTACAGCATAGGTGTAAAGGTAGAGTGGAAAAGTTCGGATGGACTTTATGAAATAGAAACTTGGGTGTGGGATACCAACAAGGGAGAATCAACTTTAATTAATAGAAAGACGTATTTAACTCCTAGGTAAGGAGGTTGTATATGAAAAAGAAAAAAGGGTTCACGCTAGTTGAATTGATGGTAGTTATAGCTATAACAGCAGTTTTTGGAGCAATAGTTTTAATGATATCTACAACATCAGGAAAATTATTTTCTATGACGCAAAGAGATTCTTATATTAATGATGAAGCTAGATTAGCATTATCTGTACTGGAAGAGGATTTAAGAATAGGTAAGAATGTAGACCATTCTATAGATTATTTATCTGGAGATGATGAAATAACTATTGGAGGTGTTACAGTTCCTAATTGTAAGGATATAGGGCTTCCAGAAGGTCAGTTTAAAATTTTATTAAAGGCTAATATAAGAGGTGAATTATATTATTATATTCACTATGCAAATAAGTTGGAGAAGATGAAACTAGAAGTAGGGCGATTTAAGACTATAAATACTATTAATAATGTTAAGGAAGGTGGTATTAGCAAAAACTTATCGGATCCAACAGATAAAAGATATTTTGTAGGATTTCGATTTGAAGATTCCAGAGGGGATACAACAGTATATTCTACAGTTGTAATGCCAAGGAACTAGGAGGGGTTATGAATAGAAAAGTAAAAAAGGGTTCTGCTTTAGTAACTGTAATGTTATTTTCTTTATTATTTTTAACTATGTCCAGTGTATCGGTATTGGCAGTTATAAATACCTTAAAAGGTAATTCGGGAGAATCATTATATCAAACTCTTTATTACGAAGCAGAGGCAGGGCTTGAAAAAGCAATAGCGTTTGCAAATAGAGGGGATTATGATCATTGGATTGTAGGAGATAGGAAGGATTCTATAACTGATCCTAGTAATTATGGATTTCCAATGAATATAGGTTATGTCAGATTCTCGGTTGAGAAGAAAGTAAGGCTAGGATCTTCTGATGAATATTTATTAGCGATAAGCACATCTACTTATAATGGAACAAGCAGAACAGTAAAAGCTGATTTAAGTAAATATATATATGCTCCAGACATATTTAAATATTCGATTTGCGGGGAAAAAGTAGAAGTTGAGTCTGGAGGAACAATAAATATGAATCCGTCAAGAGTGAATTCCTCATTATCGGATGCACAAGTAACTGGAGTAGTAAATCCAGGAGATAAAACGAAAGAGAATTTTGAGTTACCAAACTTTGATAGTAGTAGGATTGCAAAGAATAATGGAGATTTAGTTATTAATGAGATTGAAGCAACACCAACAACCCCCAAAGTTACTTTTGTCGACATATTAGATAGTCTAAGCGGAGTAACAGGTGGGTGTGTAAAAAAAATATCATTAACTTCACCAAGTTTTGATGTATATTTGGTTAATACAGATTCGATGACTATTGTAACTTCAGGATTTACAGAGGAGAATATAATGATAATATGTAGTGGAAATATTAAGTTTGATATGAGCGGAGAAGGGTTATTAAGTAAATCAAGTATTGTAGGAAAAGAAATAAAAATAAGTGATAAAAATTTACAAATATCGTTTAGACCTTATGATGAAACTAATCCAGACGGAGCATTAGCTCTACATTCACCACTTTATAGAACACATTTAGAAAAATTAATGAATGGATATAATGATGCAGCTGGAAATAGTATAAGAGGAATATCATATTATGCACCTAATTATGGGTATGGGGGCGGCCCATCAGGTAGTAGCTTAGATTATAATGTATCAAATTATGAATAATAAAAAAGTGTTGGTGAAAGCTAACACTTTTTTGCAATTTAAGTTTCATATTTTGTTGACATAAAAGAATAAATAATCTATAATAAGTTTAATTTAATAAGTAGCACATTTACAACTCGTATATCCCCTGAATAAGGCAGGGAGTATCTACCGGAAGCCGTAAATTTCCGACTATGGGTGAATTTGATATATCTTAGTATAGATTACTATAGGCATATTAACTTCACTTAGGTAAGTTAATGTGCTTTTTTTGTACTCAAAAATAGGTGAATAAATGAAATTATACTTGCAAGAAATTTTAGAAGTGCAAATAATTATTCAAAAATATGGGGAGGCAATATTATGGCAAGAATTTTAAAACAAGCTTATACATTTGATGATGTATTATTAGTACCTAACAAATCAGAGATTTTACCAAGGGAAGTAACATTAAAGACAAACTTAACAAAGAAAATAGCTTTAAACATTCCTCTAATTAGTGCAGGTATGGATACAGTTACTGAATCTAAGATGGCAATAGCTATGGCTAGAGAAGGTGGAATAGGAATTATACATAAAAATATGACAATAGCAGAGCAAGCTAAAGAAGTTGATAGAGTAAAGAGACAAGAAAATGGAGTAATAACAGATCCCATTTATCTTTCACCAGAACATACTTTAGCAGATGCAGAAGAATTAATGGGCCAATATAGAATTTCAGGTGTACCAATAACTGTTGAAGGAAAGTTAGTAGGTATCTTAACTAATAGAGATACTACTTTTGAAACAGATTATTCTAAAAAAATAGGTGATGTAATGACTAAGGAAAACTTAGTTACTGCACCAGAAAATACAACTGTAGAAGAAGCTAAAGAAATTTTAAAGAAACATAAAATAGAAAAGTTACCTTTAGTAGATAAGGAAGGAAATTTAAAAGGACTTATTACAATAAAAGATATAGAAAAAACTAAATCTTATCCTAATGCTGCAAAAGATGGACAAGGTAGATTACTTTGTGGAGCAGCAGTTGGTGTAACGGCTGATATGATGGATAGAGTTGATGCTTTAGTAAAAGTTAAGGTTGATGTTATAACTTTAGATACAGCTCATGGTCATTCAAGGGGTGTTTTAGATGCTGTTAAGAAGATAAAAGCTAAATATCCAGAACTTCAAATAATAGCAGGTAATGTTGCAACTGCAGAAGCAACTGTAGATTTAATAAAGGCAGGAGCAGACTGTGTTAAGGTTGGTATTGGGCCTGGATCAATCTGTACAACAAGAGTTGTTGCAGGGGTTGGGGTTCCTCAATTAACAGCAGTTATGGATTGTGCTGAAGCTGCAAGAGAATACGGAGTTCCAGTTATAGCAGATGGTGGAATTAAGTATTCTGGAGATATAGTAAAGGCTTTATCTGCAGGAGCAAAGGTAGCAATGATGGGATCATTATTTGCAGGATGTGAAGAAGCTCCTGGGGATATAGAAATATATCAAGGAAGAAGCTACAAAGTATATAGAGGCATGGGATCATTAGCTGCTATGGCTTGTGGTTCAAAGGATAGATATTTCCAAGAAGGAAATAAAAAATTAGTTCCTGAAGGTGTTGAAGGTAGAATTGCTTATAAAGGATATGTTGCAGATACAATATATCAATTGCTTGGTGGAATTAGATCAGGTATGGGATACCTAGGATCGAAAGATTTAGATACATTATATGAAACTGCAACTTTTGTAGTTCAAACATCTGCAGGGTTAAGAGAAAGTCACCCTCATGATATTAATATAACTAAAGAAGCACCAAACTATAGTGTAAGCCAATAAAATGTTGTAAAAAAGTGAGAACTGTAAGATAATATAAAATAATACTATTATTTGGAGGTCAGCATGAAAAAAGAGTTAGTTTTGGTTATTGACTTTGGTGGTCAATATAATCAATTAATAGCTAGAAGAGTAAGAGAGTGTAATGTATATTGTGAGGTTCATCCGCACAATTTAAGTATTGATAAGATTAAGGAAATGAATCCAAAGGGTATAATTTTCACAGGTGGTCCAAACAGTGTATATGGAGAAGATTCACCTTTATGTGATAAAGCTATATTTGAATTAGGAATACCTGTACTTGGTATATGCTATGGTTCTCAACTTATGGCTCATATGCTTGGTGGAAGTGTTGCAACAGCACCTGTAAGTGAATATGGAAAAACAGAAGTGGCTGTAGATTCAAAATCGAAATTATTTAATGGAGTTTCAGAAACAACAATTTGTTGGATGAGTCATACGGATTATATAGAAAAGGCTCCAGAAGACTTTAAAGTAGTAGCTAATACTCCAGTTTGTCCAGTTGCAGCTATGGAATGTGAAGAAAAGAACTTATATGCTGTTCAATTCCATCCAGAAGTTATGCACACACAAGAAGGTACGAAGATGCTTTCTAATTTTGTTTATAATGTTTGTGGTTGTGTTGGGGATTGGAAGATGGATTCTTTTGTTGAAAAAACAATTGAAGAAATTAGAGAAAAAGTTGGAGATGGTAAAGTATTATGTGCTTTATCAGGTGGAGTTGACTCATCAGTAGCAGCTGTATTACTTTCAAAGGCTGTTGGAAAGCAATTGACATGTGTTTTTGTTGATCATGGATTACTTCGTAAAAATGAAGGGGATGAAGTAGAAGAAGTATTTGGACCTAATGGTGCTTATGATTTAAACTTTATCCGCGTTAATGCTCAAGAAAGATTTTATGAGAAGTTAGCAGGAGTAGAGGATCCAGAAACAAAGAGAAAAATAATTGGTGAAGAGTTTATTAGAGTATTTGAAGAAGAAGCTAAGAAGATAGGTTCAGTAGATTATCTTGTTCAAGGAACAATATATCCAGATGTTATTGAAAGTGGATTAGGTAAATCAGCTGTAATTAAGTCGCATCATAATGTTGGAGGACTTCCTGATTGTGTAGACTTTAAAGAGATAATTGAACCGCTTAGATTATTATTTAAGGATGAAGTTCGTAAAGCAGGACTTGAACTTGGAATTCCAGAAAAACTTGTATTCAGACAACCATTCCCAGGACCAGGACTTGGTATAAGAATAATTGGAGAAGTTACGGCTGAGAAAGTTAGAATTGTTCAAGATGCAGATGCTATATATAGAGAAGAAATAGCTAAGGCTGGTATAGATAAGGAAATAGGACAATATTTTGCTGCCTTAACTAATATGAGATCAGTTGGAGTTATGGGAGACGAAAGAACATATGATTATGCAGTTGCTCTTCGTGCCGTTACAACAAGTGACTTTATGACTGCAGAATCTGCAGACCTTCCATGGGAAGTACTTGGAAAAGTAACAACTAGAATAGTAAATGAGGTAAATGGGGTTAATCGTGTAATGTATGATTGCACTGGTAAACCACCAGCTACTATAGAATTTGAATAAAATTTTAGATTTAGATAGTTATAGTAAATATGCTATAACTATCTTTTTGTTTTATATAGTCAAAAATAATTGTTTTATGCTATAATTGTATTATTATGGAAGGTTGGTGGGTATGAGAGTAAAAGATGGTTTACTAAGTAAAGATTTTGATGATGTCAATATATTAAATATGTTACTTTATTCTGTGGTTATATTTATGCCATTTATAGTTACAAAAATTGCAAGACCTTATTACGTTAGTGGTAAAATACTATATCTATATATTATTTCAATTGCAGTTATTATTACTTTAATAAAGTTAAAAGTAGGAATCTTTAATGTGGGAAAAGAAGAAATAATACTCTATGTGTTTATTTTAAGTCTTATAGTAGCAACTATTTTTGCAATTGATACAAAAATAGCTTTGTTTGGATGGGATGGAAGATTTGAAGGATTAGCTATGTATTTAGTTTATAGTAGCTTATTTATAGCTTCTGTAAAGTGTATAAAAATATATAACTTTATACCTAATCTATTGGGGATTGTTGGTAGCTCTATGAGCGTATATTCTATATTTGAGTATTATAAGATAGATCCTATTTATAAGTGGTTATTTAATACAGATGAAGGAATATTTGCAGTAGGTACAATTGGAAATAGGAATTTTTTATCTACATATTTATTAATGTTTTTAATATTGTCTATTTGTATGTACATATTTTATAAAAAAAATAGTTTTCTTGTTTATGCTACAATAATATTTGCAGGATTATTGGTTACATATACTAGAAGTGGATGGGTATCGTTGGGAATATGTGTGCTTTCAGGATTAGGATTTATCTTAAAGAGAAAAGGGTGCATGAGAAGAGCGTTGATTATAACACTTATATTTTTATCTGTATTTACAGTTCTTGAAACAACAGGCGATGGAGAGTTTTTATTTAGATTCAAGAGCATTGTAAGTGAAGGGGAAGATAATGCTGAAGAAGCTGGGTCGGGAAGAATCCTAATATGGAAGACTACGCTTAAGGCTATAAAGTATAAACCAATCTTAGGAACTGGACTAGATACATTGCAATTAAGACTAATAAGAGATAACTTTGACGGCTTATATGAATACATAGAGAAATACGATAAAATAATAGATAAAGCTCACAATGAGTTCTTAGAGTATTGGGCATGTGGAGGAATATTAACATTGATCTCATATGTAGCACTTATAGGAGTAATTTTAACAAAATTATTTAAAAGGCGAGAAGATGATGGTTGTAAAATATATTTCTTAATGATTTTAGGCTACGTAATACAAAGCTTCTTTAATATCAGTGTTATAGGAGTAGCACCGTTATATTGGATTCTTCTAGGAGCAGCAGTGAAGCATTATAGAGATTTAGATAAAGCAAAAGAAGTACAAGCTATAGCTGAGTAATTTAAAGCGATGAAGAAATTCATCGCTTTTCCTATATTTTAAATACAAGAATAATAAACTATAATGAGAAAGATATATAAAGTATATATATTATTAATTTGGCTAAGTGTAGTAGTGATAAGGCTTTAAGAAAGGTTGGAAATAATTTTAGTAATAAATACTTGGTTTGAAAATATAAATAATATGTAGCTTAAAAAGTGGGAATAATACATAAGTAATTTAAAAAATCATACCAATTATGATATAATAAATTAGGCAAGTTTCCATAATTAATATTTGGAGGTAACAATTATGAGAAGAAATTTAACATTAGATTTATCAAAAACAGCTCCATTTCTAAAAGAAAATGAATTAGATTATATGGAGGATTTAGTAAAAGCAGCTCATGAAAAAATACACAATAAAACAGGGGCAGGAAATGACTTTTTAGGTTGGGTGGACCTTCCTATAAATTATGATAAAGCTGAATTTGAAAGAATAAAGGTAGCAGCTAAAAAGATACAAAGTGATTCAGAAGTTTTAATAGTTATAGGTATTGGGGGATCATACCTAGGTGCAAGAGCAGCTATTGAAATGCTATCACATTCTTTCCACGGTGCATTAGATGCAAGCAAGAGAAAGACACCTCAAATATTCTTTGTAGGTAATAATATTAGCTCAACTTATATGGCTGATTTATTAGAAGTAATAGAAGGTAAGGATGTATCTGTAAATGTAATATCTAAGTCAGGTACTACAACTGAGCCAGCTATAGCATTTAGAATATTCAAAGCATATTTAGAAAAGAAATATGGAAAAGAAGAAGCTAAGAAGAGAATATTTGCTACAACTGATAAAGCAAAGGGAGCATTAAAGTCTTTAGCAGATGCAGAAGGATATGAAACTTTCGTAGTTCCTGATGATGTTGGGGGAAGATTCTCAGTATTAACAGCAGTTGGTTTACTTCCAATAGCAGTTGCAGGTATAAGTATAGATGAAATGATGCAAGGTGCAGCAGATGCTAGAGAAAAGTATTCTAATCCATCATTAAAAGAAAATGCATGTTATCAATATGCGGCAGCAAGAAATGCTTTATACAATAAGGGTAAAGCAATTGAAATATTAGTTAACTATGAACCATCATTACACTATTTTAATGAATGGTGGAAGCAATTATATGGAGAATCAGAAGGTAAAGATGGAAAGGGATTATTCCCAGCAGCAGTAGATTTTTCAACTGATCTTCACTCAATGGGTCAATACATTCAAGAAGGTAGAAGAAACTTAATTGAAACAGTACTAAATGTAGAAGAAGTTAGTAAAAAGATATTTATCGAAGAGACTCCAGATGATGGGGATGGATTAAACTTCTTAGCAGGAAAAGATATGGATTTTGTTAATAAAAAGGCATTCCAAGGAACATTATTAGCTCATAATGATGGTGGAGTTCCTAATATGATAGTTAATATTCCAGAATTATCAGCTTACTACTTTGGACAATTAGTTTACTTCTTTGAAAAAGCTTGTGGAATAAGTGGATACTTACTAGGTGTTAATCCATTTGACCAACCAGGTGTTGAAGCGTATAAGAAGAATATGTTTGCTTTATTAGGCAAGCCAGGATATGAAGATATGAAGGCTGAGCTTGAAAAAAGATTATAATATGAGAATAATTATAGATGGGGATGCTTGTCCAAGCATCCCTATTATTGAAAGTATAGCAAAGGAAAATAATATAGAAGTTCTAATATATTGTGATATAAATCATTATATTAGAAGTGATTATTCTACAGTTAAAGTTGTAGATAGTGGATTCCAAAGCGTGGATATGTATGTTGTGAATAATACCAAAGAGAATGATATTGTTGTGACTCAAGATTACGGTGTAGCGGCATTATGTTTACCTAAAAAAGCTGAAGTAATTAATCCAAAAGGATATGTTTATACAGATAAAAATATAGATAGATTGTTGGAGGAACGACATATTTCTCAGAAAATAAGGCAGGCTGGTGGAAGAACACCTAATCCTAAAAAAAGAAGTAAAGAAGATGAAGAAAGATTAATAAAGAATTTGAAAAAGTTAATATTTAAACAAGAAATACCAAAGTAAATGAAATTATTTTGGTATTTCTTTTTCATATCTTAACTATTAAAAGAAAAAAATGTATAATTAAATTGAGAAATATGAGGCAATAACTTACAAAATATGGTAAAATAAATAATGACATTAATATAGAGGGGTGAGGTTATTGGAGGATTTAGTTATTTTGTTTGATAAAGATAGTCCTAGAAATAAAGAGGATGAAGTTCTTATAGAAGCAGTGTTTGGTAAAGAACCATTGCAGTACAAATTTATTATAGGTAATGATGGAGTATGGAATACTATACAAGAGTTTTCTGAAAGTGATACATGTATATGGAATCCATCAGCTGAAGGAAAGTATATAGTTATGGTTCAAGGTAAAAAAGAAGGGTCTAGTAGACCTTTTGATTATCTTGCAAAGGAAGAGTTTGTTATTGGAGAAAAAGAAATTGAGAAATTAATTAAAGATGTAAATATGGATAAAACCCATTTAACTGTAGGCGAGAAAATTACTATAGATGTTCTTGGTAATGAACAAGGATTATTATATAGGTTTTGGATAAAGGGTAATCAAGATTGGGAGCCTATTAGAGATTATACAACAAGTAATAGGCTGGTGTTTACAGCCAATAAGGAAGGTAAGCAAGAAATTCTTATTGAATGTAAAGAGGTAAATTCAAGTGAAAATTTTGATGAATTTACTACAATAAAATTTGATGTAGTAGTACCTACTAAAATAGAAATTACTGATTTTAAATGCTTAACAGAAGAATTATTAATTAATCAGGAGTTAGTATTTAAAGTTAGCTCGTCATTAGATGATAAGAGAAGTTTGTTATATAAATTTATAAAGATAAGTAAGGATGGAAAGGTAACTTGTATCCAGGATTATTCTTCTAGGAGGATAGTTTCATATCAGGAGAAGGAAGCTGGAGAATATAAGCTTTTATGCTTAGTTAGAGATATACTTTCAAACAAGGAATATGATGATAGAGCTATAATGCTATACTCTGTAAAAGCATACAACCCAATTGGTATAAAAAGTTTTATTCCAGATACTAATTCACCACAAATGAACGGAAGTACAATTAATTTTAAAGCCGAAGTAGATGGTGGACGAGAATTATTATATAGATACATTGTTGAGGGAGAGGTTGCAGAAGACTCAGGATATATAAGGAGAAATGAGTATACTTGGGAAACTCAAAAAGAAGGAGAGTATACAATAACCTTATATGTAAAGGATATATCTTATGATGGAGATTATGAAGATAAAAAGGTAATAAACTATACTGTTGATAAGAAGTCAGATAAACCTGTAAAAATAGTGGATATTATTACTGATAACAAGAAGACTGTATTAATAGGACAACCTATTAATATGAAGGTAAAGGCAGAGGGGGGAATAAGTTTAAAGTATTCCTTTGTAATATATAAAGATAATAAAGAAAAAGAGCGTATAGGTTTTAGTGATTCTAACTGGATAAACTTTACCCCAGATGAAAAGGGAGAATATGAAGTAGAAATAAGAGTTAAGGATAAGTATTCAAGTAAAGAATATGATAGTCATACTTTTGTATATGTTAGAGCAAAAGAGTATTTGCCAGGGGAAATAGATTATATATTGCTTCCACATAAAAGTAGTTATTTAGTTGGTGATTTAATTGATATAGAAGCTGTAGTTCAAAATACAAGAAGTGTTCTTATTAGATACGTTACAAAAATAAATGGTCATTTAGTGGAGGATACTGGGTTTATTCAAAATAAAAAAATACAATTAAAACCCAAATGCTCAGGAAAATATACATTTGAAGTTTATTCAAAAAACATAAAGTGTGAAGAAGAGTTTGATAGTAAAAAAGAGGTAAGTATATATGTTTCTGAAGCAACACCAGTAACCAATACAAAAATACTTTGTGATAGAGAAGAAGTAGTGTGTAATAAAGAAGTGACATTTAAAGTTACTAGTGTTGGTGGAAAAGATGTATGTTATGAATTTTACATTATGGAAAAAGGTAATTGGATAAAAACTCAAAGCTATAGTAAAAAAAATTACTATACTTTTATTCCGTTCTTAAGAGGGGAATATAGAGTGATGGTTTTAGCTAAAAGTTTTTATAAAAAAGTAAACTATGAGGATTACGGGGAGTTTTCTTTTACGGCTTCCTAAGGAGGAACAAATGAATATAAATGATATTTCTACAGAAAAGTTAGTTGGTATGACATTACTTCAAAATACATTAAAAAGTCAATTGGGTGATGGGATGGAGTTTGAGCTGGTATATCAAGCTTTATTAAACTCTATTGAAGGTCAAGAAGGAAATAAGGATGAGAGTTCTAATTTAATAAGTGTTGGAGTTGGTCAGGATTTAAATAACATACCAATAAGATATTCAAGTGGGATTAATTCAAGTACTTATTCAATAGGGGCTGTTAATAAAGTATCAACTGTAGATGATGATGAGACTATGCAAAGAATTTATAGTGCAGTAAACAAATACTCAGAAGAATTTGATGTGGATCCTAATTTAGTGTTAGCTGTAATTAAAGCAGAATCTAATTTTAATCCAAATGCAGTTTCTTCTGCTGGAGCTATGGGGCTTATGCAATTAATGCCTGTTAATTGTGAGGAAGATGGAGTTTTAGATCCCTTTAATGTTGAAGACAATATTAGGGGGGGAGTAAAACAGTTAAGAGGGCATATCAACAGGTATAATGGAGATACAGAAATGGCTCTTATGGCATATAATGCTGGTCAAGGAACAGTGAAAAGAAGAGGTGTTACTTCAGCTGATGATTTATATAAGATGCCAAAGGAAACTCAAAACTATGTTCCAAAGGTTATGAAATATTATTTAAATGGACTTTAGAAAGAAGTAGAATTATTGATGTAATAACATTATTTGAACTTAAAACTCCTAAGGGAGTTTTTTTCTTTAATTTTTTATTGTGGAATGGTTCAATTATTATGTTTTTTTATCTTTATTATCCCATTTCACTTGGGTATAATAGTAAGGAATTAATTATTTAGGAGTTGTTTTTGTGGAAAGATTAGATAAAATAATATCGAATTTAGGATATGGAAGTAGAAAAGAAATAAAAGCTTTAGTAAAGAAGGGGTTAGTTAAGGTAGACGGGGAGATTGTAAAAGATAATGGCTTATTAATTGATCCGGAAAAATCAGTTATAAATATAAATGGAGAAGATTTATTCTATAGAGAGTACATATATTTAATGATGAATAAGCCAGACGGTGTAATATCTGCAACATACGACAATAGAGAAGAAACTGTTATAGACTTATTAGAGGTAGAACATCAAGTGTTTGATCCATTTCCAGTAGGAAGATTAGATAAAGATACTGTAGGATTATTATTATTAACAAATGATGGGGAATTAAATCATAGATTGATTTCACCTAAGTGGCATGTTGACAAGGTTTATTATGCTAAAATTGATAAGGCAGTAGATGAAAAAGATGTTGAAGCATTTAAAAATGGAATAACTTTAGATGATGGATATAAGTGCAAGGAAGGTAAGTTAGAAATAATAAGTTCATCAGATGAAGGATCAGAAGTAATGGTAACTATACAAGAAGGAAAATATCATCAAGTAAAGAGGATGTTCGAAGCATTAGGAAAAACTGTTGTATATTTAAAAAGAACAGAATTTGGAGGATTGCCTTTAGACCAAGATTTGGAAGAAGGCGAATATCGTGAATTAACAGAAGATGAATTAGCTCTTTTAAAGAGTTATTAACGAATGATTAAAAAAAGTGCAAGAAAAACATTCATAATAAATCAAAAGTTAAATATTTTTCACAAAATCTCTTGCATTTTGATACCTAATAACATATAATATCAGTGCAAGGATAAATAAAAGGAATAAATAGCCCCCTTTTTATTTATTGCTTATTGCTAAAGCGCAACCTAGCCCCAAGGGTTGCGTTTTTTGTTTTGTAAAAATAATTAGATGTAAAAGTTAACAAATTTTAATTTTATATTATTTTGCGTTATAAATTAAAAAAGTAATTTTTAGATAAGAAAATATAAGAGAAAAATATAATTCTTTTACAAATGAATTAAATCTTGCATAATGAAATGGGAATGAATAATACAATTTCACAATAGATTTAAAGTTGTTTACAATAATCTTTTAAGAAGTTATAATAATAAATGATTTGGAAATAATATATATTAGAGACGTTGAAGAAGAAGAGTATATAGTGGAACTTCAAAGAGAGTTAAGTATGTGGTGGAAGCTTAACAAGTAAAACTATAGAAAGAAGCTTTGGAGTTGTTATGGGTCTCTCCCCTTAAAGAGAATGAGTGGAATAGGCTATTGTTTATTCAATTTAGGTGGTACCACGGAAGTTAAGTTCTTTCGTCCTATATTTAGGATGGAGGATTTTTTTATTTTATAAACAAAAAAGGAAAGGTGATAAAATGAGTTTAGAAAAATTAGCTGATATTCTGTTCCCAGAGATAAATAAAACACCAGAATATTATTTAGAAAAGTATCCTAAAAGAAATTTAAAGGAAGGTGCAGTTGTAGGAAGATATGCACCAAGTCCAACAGGATTCCAACATATTGGAGGAGTATTTGCTGCTTTAATTAATGAAAGATTAGCTAAGCAAAGTGAGGGGATTTTCTTTTTAAGAATAGAAGATACAGATCAAAAGAGAGAAGTTGAAGGAGCAATAGAAGATACTATTGCAACAATGAGAAACTTTGGAATGAATTTTGATGAAGGAATGACAGGGGAACATAGTGAAATAGGTAATTATGGTCCATATAGACAAAGTTTAAGAAAAGAAATATACTCAACATTTGCTAAAGATTTAGTAAAAAGAGGTTTAGCATACCCATGTTTCTGTACTCCTGAGGAGTTAAACTCTGTAAGAGAAAAGCAAATGGCAGAAAAAATCACTCCAGGATATCATGGAGAATTTGCAACATGCAGAAATTTATCCACAGAAGAAGCTATAAAGAGAATAGAAGCTGGGGATAAATATATTGTTAGATTAAAATCCCCTGGAAATATAAATAACAGAGTAGAGTTCCATGATTTAATAAAGGGAGATATATCTTTCCCAGAAAATAATCAAGATATAGTTATTGTTAAGTCTGATGGATTACCAACATATCATTTTGCTCATGCTATTGATGATGCCTTAATGAGAACAACTCATGTTATAAGAGGTGAAGAATGGTTATCATCATTACCAATACATGTACAATTATTTGATGTGTTAGGATTTGATAGACCAAATTATGCTCATATTCCAACTATAATGAAGAATGATAATGGTTCAAAGAGAAAGCTTTCAAAGAGAAAGGATGCTGAAGCAGCAGTTTCATATTATAGAGAAGTTGGATATCCAACTGAAGCTGTTGTTGAGTATTTATTAAATATTATCAACTCAACATATGAAGATTGGAGAGCTGAAAATCCAACATCTGATTATCATGAATTCCCAGTTGCTTTAGAAAAGATGAGTAAGAGTGGGGCTTTATTTGACATTGTAAAATTAAATGATGTAAGTAAAGAATTAATATGTAAGATGAAAGCAGATAAGGTATATGAAAGTTATATAGCTTGGGCTAAAGATTTTGATAAAGAGATGTATGATTTAGTTACATCAAATGAGTCTATGTCAAAAGAGATATTTAATATTGATAAGGATGGTCCTAAGCCAAGAAAAGACTTTGCTAAGTGGGAAGATGTAAAAGAGAAAATTTTCTATTTCTTTGATGAATTATTTAATAAGGAATCAGATGAAAATATAGAGTTACCAAAGACTCTTTCTTTAGAAGCTGCGAAAGAAGTAATAAAAGTATATGCAGATAAATTTACATTTAATATTGGAAGCCAAGAAGCTTGGTTTGAAGAGTTAAAAGAGATAGGTACAGAATTAGGATATTGTACAAATAGAAAAGAATTTAAGGCTAACCCAGAGAACTACAAAGGAATGATTTCTGATGTAGCTGGTGCTGTTAGAGCTGCATTAACTCATAGAAGTAATACACCTGATTTATATACTATTATGCAAATAATGGGTGAAGAAAAGGTTAGATCAAGATTTAAAAACTTTATATAATAAAATTTATAAAAAAATAGAGTACATATGTACTCTATTTTTTTAATGAGCTGATTCTGCTTTCATTTCTGAATGAATTACAAATGCTAATAATGCTCTCAATAAAATAATTGCAGCAAGTATGTACATTTCATCAAAAGAATTAATTATTACAGTTTTTAAAATCTCTGCACCCATTTTAAATTCTAAAGCTAAAGTTAGTGCTTTTGCAAACTCTACTTTTATAGGATAGCTTGTCTTAGAAATAAGTGATAATGCATATTTGTAAAAGGCTTTTATAGCACCTACAAATATAATTATTATTCCCATAAGTTCTAGTGTGTGAATACCTATAGGAACAATAGTGCTTATAGCATGTTCTAACATAAAATTCTCCCCCTTACCCTTTAATCTTTTGTGTTTTAAAAGAGCATAGTAGTGTTTAACTATGCTCATATTTTAACTATTTATTTAATTTAAAAGAACTCTTTAATGATACTATTCTATTAAATACTAAATTATCAGTAGTAGAATCCTTTGAGTCTACATTAAAGTATCCATGTCTAAATAATTGATATTTTTCTTGAGCTTTAGCACCCTTAACTGATGGTTCTATAAATCCTTTTAAAACTGTTAAAGAGTTAGGATTTATTTGTTCTAAGAAGTGTTTACCTTCGTTTTCTTCTACATCATCAAGTATAAGAGGTTCATATAGTCTAAATTCAGCTGGAATAGCAGTTTTAGCATTTACCCAGTGAATAGTTCCTTTAACTTTTCTTCCTGTAAATCCGCTACCACTCTTAGTTTCTGGATCATAAGTACAGTGAATTTCAGTTACATTTCCTTCTTCGTCTTTAATTACATCAGTACATTTAACGAAGTATGCGCCCTTAAGTCTAACTTCATTTCCAGGGAATAGTCTGAAATATTTCTTAACTGGAACTTCCATAAAGTCTTCTCTTTCAATGTAAAGTTCTCTAGAGAATTCTACTTGTCTAGTACCTGCAGATTCATCATTAGGGTTATTTTCTATTTCAAGTATTTCAGATTGTCCTTCAGGGTAATTTGTAATTACTAATTTTAATGGGGCAAGAACAGCCATGGCTCTTGTAGCTGTTGGGTTTAAGTCTTCCCTTATAAAATATTCAAGCATTTGTTCATCAACTACTGAAGATGCTTTTGCAACTCCAATTGCTGAACAGAAGTTTCTAATAGATGCAGGGGTATATCCTTTTCTTCTTAACCCAGCTATAGTAGGCATTCTTGGATCATCCCATCCATCAACAATACCTTCATCAACAAGAAGTTTAAGTTTTCTCTTACTCATAACTGTATTTGTAAGATTTAATCTTGCAAACTCAATTTGTCTTGGAGTAGATTCCATTTCACATTCTTTAACTACCCAATCATAAAGAGGTCTGTGATCTTCAAATTCTAATGTACAGATAGAGTGAGTTATTCCTTCTATTGCATCTTCTATAGGATGTGCAAAATCGTACATAGGATAGATGCACCATTTATCGCCTGTATTATGATGAACAGAGTGAGATATTCTATAGATTATTGGGTCTCTCATATTAATGTTAGGAGAAGACATATCTATTTTTGCTCTTAGAACTTTTTTTCCGTCTTCAAATTCACCATTTTTCATTCTTTCTAGAAGATCTAAGTTTTCCTCAACACTTCTATTTCTATAAGGACTTTCTTTTCCAGGAGCAGTTAAGCTTCCTCTATAGTTCTTCATTTCTTCTGGAGTTAAATCACATACATAAGCTTTTCCTTTCTTTATAAGAAGTTGAGCTTTTTCGTACATAATATCGAAATAATTAGAAGCAAAAAGTAGTTCATCCCAATCGAATCCTAACCACTTTACATCTTCTTTAATTGATTCAACATATTCTGTATCCTCTTTTATTGGATTAGTATCATCAAATCTAAGATTTGTTTTACCATTAAATTCATCTGCTAATTGGAAGTTTAAGCAGATTGATTTTGCGTGACCTATATGTAGGTAGCCGTTTGGTTCTGGTGGAAAACGTGTAATTATTTCTTTGTGTTTTCCAGATTCTAAATCGTCGATTACTATGTTTCTAATAAAATTAGATGAGTTGATTTCGTTTGCCATAATATTTACCTCTCCTAATGTATTTATCTTAATTATATTTATTTACTTTTACCTTTAATTTTAATCTAATATATAAAAAAAATAAAGTAACTATTGATTTTTAAAGAAAAAAATAGTACTAATATGTGTAAAATGAAGATAATTATATTATTATTACACATAAGTACTATTTATATTTGTCATATTAATGCAACTTGAGTTTCAATAGAGAAATCTAGTTCATTTATAAAACCTTCATAGACTAGGGTTTTATTTGGTATATTCAATAAGTCAGTAGGACTAGTTAATTCCGGTATCTTTGGACTATGCCATATATTACTTTGTTTCAGAAGAGTTGTTATGAACTGTGAACAGAAGTAGTGTTTGTCTCTATGTATTGGCTTGTCCATTAATACTCCAAAAAGTCCTATAAAGTTATATCTATAATTTATATCAGAATCAAAAAATGATTTTATTTCTCTTTCTAAGTCAAAAAACTGCTTTTCTGTTATTTCTAGCTGATAGATTAAGCAGCGTGCATTTGGAGACTTTTGAAAAACTCCTGTATAAATATTTTCAGTTGTTAAACCACCTGAAAAAGGATTATCTGGATCTAATCTTCCGAAAGAATACATTGTTCTAAAAGATGAATCTAAACTTATTGAAACATGAGTATAATTTGTTTTTGTAACAAATCCGATTGAACGAGATAACCAAGTGCCTGTCCTAGAAAAAACTAAGTATATTGGCCTTTTGCTCATACGAGTATTCTCCTTTTGTCAATTTATAAGATAATTATATATTTAAACTGCAGGAAAATCTATAACAATTAATTGGTAGAATTAGCTTTTTCAAGTTTATCTGAAGAAAGGTACAATTCATATACCTTATGATCTTCATCCCCTTCTTTGAAAGCTACAGATACTCTAACCTCTTCTTCCTCATCAGAAAATTTTGTGTTATATATGGCAAAGTTATAGCCATTTCTTTTTTCTCCATAATCAAATTCTAGCGATTCGAATACTCCCACTGTAGTAATTAAAAGTGCGCTTTCTGTTTGAAAGGTTCCATAATCATAAGATTCCTTCATATCATCACTTAAGTGCTCTGAGAATGTATTATAATCATTATTGCTTAAAGCAGTTAAAACGGTTGATAATACTTCATCACTATATGAACTTATCTCACTATAGTCTAGTTTTTTTCCACAACCAATAAAAATAGAAGGAATAAAGAGTAGTAATAGGGATATAGAAAATAATTTCTTTTTCAATAGCTTCATCTCCTTGCTCTAATAAATAAACTATAATTTCATTTTAATATAAATAATAATATTTATGACAAGAATTCATAAAAATAATTTTGTGGTAAAATATAGTATAAATATAAAAGGTTGTAGTATGGAGGGGTAGAATGTTAGGAACAGTAGTTAATTGTGGAACAATAATATTAGGTTGTATTGTAGGATTAGTAGTTAAGGGGAGATTAAAAGAAAAAGTTAGTACGACAATAATGAATGGACTAGCTTTATGTGTTTTATATATAGGAATATCAGGAGCGCTAAAAGGAGAAAATACTCTACAGATGATAATTTCTGTAGGGGTAGGGGCTCTTATAGGTGAGTTAATTGATATTGATAAAGGGTTGAAAAGTATAGGGGATTATTTAGAAAGTAAATTTAATAAAGGTAATGGAGAAAAATCAATATCTGAAGGTTTTGTAACAGCAAGCTTGCTATTTTGTGTTGGTGCTATGGCTATAGTAGGATCTTTAGAAAGTGGTCTTCAAGGTAATCACACAACCTTATATGCTAAGTCAATATTAGACGGAATATCTTCAATAATATTTACATCAACTCTAGGAATAGGAGTTATGTTTTCTGCTGTAGCTGTTTTAATATATCAAGGTGGAATTACACTTTGTGCAGGGATTCTTGGAGGGATATTAAGTACAGTGGTTATAGGAAATATGTCTGCCGTAGGTAGTTTGTTAATAGTAGGTCTTGGACTAAATATGCTAGGGGTTACAAAGATTAAGGTGGCAAATCTGTTGCCAGCTATATTTATTCCAATAATATTCGGAATCTTTTAAGAAAATGGGGAAAGATATAAATAAGAACATATGTTGTGTTATAATGGTTGAGAATTAGGAAGGAGGAATTTAATTATGGATTTAAAGTCGTTATTAAATAAGGAACAATATGAGGGTGCTATTACTGTAGAGGGACAGGTCTTAATACTAGCTGGAGCAGGTTCAGGTAAGACAAGAGTTCTTACATATAGAATGGCACATATGATTGAAGATTTAGGTATACCACCTTATAAGATCTTAGCGATAACCTTCACTAATAAGGCAGCCAAGGAAATGAAGGATAGAATTAAGAAAATTGTTGGAGACAAGGCAGAGGATATGTGGATATCTACATTCCATTCAACTTGTGTAAGGATTTTAAGAAGAGAAATTCAACATTTAGGATATAAAAGCAATTTTACTATATATGATACATCAGACCAAAAGACTCTTATTACAGAGTGTATGAAGTCTCTAAATATAAATGATAAAGATATTACTCAAAGAGAAATTATGGGTAAGATAGGTAGAGCTAAAGATAAGATGCAAAGCGCAGATAGCTTTAAGAGGGAGAATGAATCTAACTTTAGAGAAAACAAAATAGCAGATGTTTACTTAATGTATCAAAAGAGATTAAAAGAAAACAATGCTATGGATTTTGATGACTTAATATTTAAAACAGTAGAAGTATTTAAGAAAAATCCAGATGTTTTAGAGTTTTATCAAAGAAAGTTCCAATATATTATGGTTGATGAGTACCAAGATACAAATGGAGCACAATATGAGTTTATAAAGCTCCTAGCAGCTAAGTATAAGAATCTTTGTGTAGTGGGAGATGATGACCAAAGTATATATGGGTGGAGAGGTGCCGATATATCAAATATTTTAAACTTCGAAAAAGACTATCCATCAGCAAAGGTTATTAAGCTTGAACAAAACTATAGATCAAAAGGAAATATCTTAAGTGCAGCTAATGTAGTTATCGCGAATAATAATTATAGAAAAGATAAGGCATTAAGAACTGAACAAGAAGCAGGAAGTAAAATAAAGATATATAGATCCTTTGATGATAGAGCAGAAGGTGACTTTGTATCTAAGACTATTGCAGATATTAAACATAAAGAAGGAAGAAAAAATGAAGATTTTGCAATTTTATATAGAACGAATGCACAATCTCGTATATTTGAAGAAACCTTAAGAAGAAGAGGAATTTCTTATAAGATAGTTGGTGGCACTAGATTCTATGATAGAAAAGAAATTAAGGATCTTCTATCTTACTTAAAGGTATTGGTGAATCCACAGGATGATATTAGTTTAAGAAGAATTATTAATGTTCCAAAGAGAAGTATAGGAGATGCTACTGTAGGGAAAGTACAAGACTTTGCTGATGACTTTGAATTAGATTTATGGGATGCGTTAACTCAAGCTAGAAGTATTCCTTCATTAACAGCAAGAAATGCCACTTGTATAGAGAAGTTTACAACATTAATGGATAATTTTATGGAATTAAAAGATGCAGTTCCTGTGTCTGTACTTATAGAAAGCATACTTAAAGATACAGGCTATTTAGATGAATTATCTAAATCAAATGAAATAGAAGATAAGAGTAGAATAGAGAACTTAAAGGAATTAGTATCAGATGCTGTTGACTTTGAAAAAAGTAGTGAAGATAAGTCTTTGGAAGCTTACTTGGAAAAGGTATCATTAGTCCAAGATACAGATAAGTTGGAGGAGGAAGATGAAGGAGAAGGTTCTGTAGTATTAATGACTGTTCATAGTGCCAAAGGATTAGAATTCCCAGTTGTATTTATGGTTGGTATGGAAAATGGAATATTCCCTAGTGAAGCTGACTTTAATGAAGAAGACAAGATGGAAGAGTCTAGAAGACTTTGCTATGTTGCTATAACTAGAGCTAAAGAAATGCTATATATGACTTCTGCAGAAGTTAGAAAGCAATTTGGTAGAACTGTTGCATATAGTCAATCAGACTTTATAGGAGAAATAAAATCTGATTTAAAGGAATACATTAATGAAAGAGGTTTAGCTGGTACTTCAACTTTTGCAAAGCCTATGAATACAGGAGTTAATAACCCTCATAGCTTAAGAAATAATATGTATTCTTCTAATAGAAATATATCTGGGGCAAGCAATACTTCTGGTGGAAGTGGTACGTCTATTACATCTGATGAAATTACTATGGGAAGAAAAGTTAAACATGATAAGTTTGGTGTTGGAACAATAGTTTCAATAACTCCATCTGGCAATGATAAGAAGTTAACTATAGCTTTTGATAAGCAAGGTGTTAAGATGCTTATGTTATCAATGGCTAATTTAGAGGTATTATAATATTTAGGAGGAATCCATTAATGGATAAGAATAAAAGAATTGAAGAGTTAGTAAATGAGTTAAACAGATATTCATATGAATATTATACATTAGATGCACCTTCAGTTTCTGATAAGGATTATGACAAAAAATATGACGAGTTAAGAATGTTGGAAGAGGAGACTGGATATATTCTTCCATACTCTCCTACATTAAGGGTTGGAGATACTGTTCTTGAAGGATTTAGCAAGTATACTCATAAAGGCAGATTGTGGAGTATGGATAAAGCTCAAAGTGTAGAGGCACTTAAGGAATGGCATAATAGAAATAAAAAATTCATAGAAGCTATGAGAGCTCAAGGTGAAGATTTACCAGATTTAAAATATGTATTAACTAAAAAGTTTGATGGATTAACTATTAATTTAACATATGATGAAAATGGTGTACTTGTTACAGCTGCTACTAGAGGAACTGGAGAAATAGGGGAAGAAGTAACAGCACAAGTAAAAACTATAAAATCTATTCCATTAAAGATAGATTCTAAGGATGTATTTGAGGTTCATGGTGAAGCTATAATGACTACTGAAGCCTTTGAAGAATATAATAAGAAAGCAGAAGTACCACTTAAGAACTTAAGAAATGGTGCAGCTGGTGCCTTAAGAAACCTAAATGTTAAGGAAACTGCTAATAGAAATCTATCAGCATTTTTCTATGATGTTGGATATAAAGAAGGAAAAGGCTTTAAAACATATTTAGATATGATGGAATTTATTAAAGAAAAAGGTCTTCCAGTTGATGATTATTTAGAAGTGTGCACATCTATGGAGGAAATAGAAAAACAAATAGAATATATAAAAAATATTAGATTTGATTTGAATTATGACATAGATGGATTAGTAATAGCTATAGATGATATTAGAACTAGAGAGTTGTTAGGATATACAATTAAGTTCCCTAAGTGGGCCATAGCGTATAAGTTTGAAGCTCAAGAGGCAACAACTAAACTTTTAGATGTTGAGTGGAATGTAGGTAGAAGTGGTAGAGTTGGACCTACAGCATTGCTTGAGCCAGTTGAATTGGCCGGTGTAACGGTAAAGAGGGCTACACTTAATAATATGGACGATATAAAAAGAAAAGGTGTTAGAATTGGAGCAGAGGTGTTTGTGAGGCGTTCTAATGATGTAATACCTGAGATAATGGGAGTAGTTCAAGAAAGTGTAGATAATTCTAAAGAAATTACTCCGCCAGAAGTATGCCCTGCATGTGGCAGTCATCTAGTGTTAGATGGAGCACATTATTTCTGTGAAAATACATTGTCTTGCAAACCACAGATGGTAAAAAGTATTGTTCACTATGCTTCAAGAGAAGCTATGAATATAGAAGGATTCTCGGAAAAGACAGCAGAACAATTATTTGAAAAGCTAAATATTAAATCTATTTCTGATTTATATAAACTTAAAAAAGAAGAATTAGTAACACTAGAGAAGTTTGGAGAAAAGAAGGCTCAGAAGTTACTTGATGCAGTAGAGAAAAGTAAAAATTGTGAACTATATGCATTTATATATGCTCTTGGAATACCGAATGTAGGAGTTAAGACAGCAAAGGATTTAGTTGCTAAGTTTAAATCTTTAGATGGAATAAAGAATGCTAGCTTTGAAGATTTAGTAGATATACAAGACGTAGGAGATATTGTAGCAAAATGTGTATTAGAATTCTTTAGAGAAGAGAAGGTAATACAAACTATAGATGAACTTCTTGAACTTGGTGTAAGACCAAAGTATGAGGAAAAAGAAATTGTAGATAGTCCATTTGTAGGAAAGACAGTAGTTGTTACAGGAACATTAAAGAATTATACAAGAGGAAGTATTAAAGAAAAGTTAGAGTCATTAGGAGCAAAGGTGTCTGGAAGTGTTAGTAAGAAAACTGATTATGTTTTAGCAGGTGAAGAAGCAGGTTCTAAACTTACAAAAGCTATTGACCTAGGAGTAAAAGTAATTTCAGAAGATGAATTTGAAGAGATTATAGGTAAGTAAAATGAAAAGAATAATTAATTTATTAAGTTTAGTATCAGCTATAATAACTTGTGGATTAATAATATGTACACTTATGACATCTTATCAGTTTTTTTATGTAGGGCAAGTTTTTAATTCCTATATGCCAATACAAGTTGGATCAGCAGTAACTATGGCCTTGCTTGCATTAAGGTCTTGGTTAAACGAGAATGGTGGTAAGAGAATAACATATTCAGCTATAAGTATTTTAATTAGTTTAATTCTTTTATTTTCAATTTCATTAGTAAGATAGGAAGAAGCTGCTTAAAGGCAGCTTCTTCTATTTATGCTTTTTTATAACCTAAAAAATA
>OBZL01000092.1_pt1 | contig 34843 bp, 35 predicted proteins | sample 1476921 | NCBI WGS metagenome assembly OBZL01 (sample SAMEA2580239, study PRJEB22360) | human gut metagenome | biome: human gut; feature: human-associated habitat; material: faeces | place: Denmark | collected 2008/2010
ATAAAAATAAGGCTATATCAGCCTAAGGTAAAAAACCTTAATCTGATACAGCTCCTTTTATATATATATTTAAAATAAATTTTCCCCAAAAATATCTATAAGATAATAATCATCTCTTCAAAATATGCTCTTATTCCCCTCCCCCTTATGAATAAAGACAAATTATATTTTTCCATCTATAATTTCTCTTTATTGATTAATAATTAATGATATAATATTCTAGTTATCTTTATGATAAATAAACTAAGTTAGTAAAGTGAGATAAAACATGAGAAATTTAAAACTTGAAAAATCAATAAAAAAATTAGATAAAGAAATGGAGGCTCTTAGAATCTCAGCAAAATATTTATCTAATAAAAATGAAATAGCAGAAATTAGAGAATACTTAAATAGTGAAAGACAAGTCTTAGCAAACGAATTATATGCTCAAGACGCAATATATTACGATGAATGTCGTGAGTATATTTCTAATTTAATTGGAACAAAACTAGATAAAAACGATCAAAAGAATCTACTTGCTGAAATTAAAACCATTTATGGAAGAAACCTTCCTAACGTTTCTAAGGAAAGTAGCGGTCTTAATGCGTGGCTTAAGGAGTTAGATATAGAATGTGAATGGATAGAAAATCCTGAAACAGACTGGTCTATTTTATCAATACTAGCACTTGGATTACATAGATAAACTAAAAAGCTATGTCAAGTTTGCTTGATATAGCTTGCTTAGCTAAATAATAAAAATTTTATAATTTAAAGGTGATTAACAAATGAAGAATTTAGAAGTACCAAAGATAGGCTTAAGAACCATAAAAACATCTCTATCAGTATTTTTATGTTTAGTTTTATTACCTAACGAGCCCTTCTTTGCATGTTTAACTTGTCTTTTCTGTATTCAAGATACTTTAGAAAATTCTTATAACATGGCAAAAAACAGATGTATAGGTACTATCTATGGTGCAATAATTGGGCTTATTATAATGACTATATTCAAGTGGATGACAATAAATGTAGACAGTATATTTTTAAGAAAACTAATTATTTATGCCTCTATTGCAATAGGTATAATAATTGTAATTCATTCAAATATTACTTTCTTAAAAATGCCTGGAGCTATTAATGTATCCTGCATTGCCTTTTTAGCAATAACTACAACTCATGCATTTGGAACCCCATATTATTACGCTTTTAATAGAATTTTCGAAACATTATGTGGAATAATAATCAGTTTAATAATAAATAAAACTATAAAGCCACCAAAATTCAAACAAATTCCCAGATAAAAAGAGCTACTTTTATTAGTAGCTCTTTTTATCTGGGAATCTTCTATTTTTACTTCTAATAATATTTAATATAGCTTATATTATACTTACGTAAACATAATAGGCTTTGTTTCGTTACATGGTGCTATACCTGCATTGAATCCTAGCACTCCACCTAAGCAAAGAACTGTTAAAGCAACAGCAGTTAATCTCTTCATTTTTCTCATCTCAATACACCTCCAAATAAATCTATAATTACATAATATATTGAATATCCAACAATGTAAATTATTGCTATATAGTGTATAATAAACATATTATAGACCACTTTATATTATTTGTCTTTTTTTATGTATATCTTAAAAATTCTCATATTTCTATTTTATTCCTATATATTGTGAACATCTTTCACAAAAAGGAGGTTTTTTTGTGTATTCATTAGGAAAAAAGGTAAAATCGCTAAGAAAAGAAATGGGTTTAAAACAAGAAGAGCTTACATGTGATATTTTAAGTAGAACTATGTTGAGTAAAATTGAAAATGATAAGGTTACTCCTTCTATATATCAACTAGATCATATTTCTAAAAAGTTAGGAGTTTCTATTGAGTTTTTTCTTCAAACCGATTCCTTACCTTATCATAATAACGAGAAATTTAAAGATTCCTTATATAAATTATTTGAAAACGAAAATTACTTGGCTATAATTTCAAAATACGAAAAGAATATTATAGATATAAATACAAGTATTGATTATTCATATTATGTAGGATATTCATATTATAAAATGCACTTTTATAACCATAGTATTAAGTTATTAAATAGTTATATTAAAACTGTTTTTTCCCTTAAAGAGGATGATACTAATCAATATATTGAAAATGTATCAAACGCATTTAATGTTATATCTGTTATATATTTCGAATTAGAGGATTATTCAAAAGCTATACAATACTCTTTAAAGGCTAAGGATATTCTTCAAAAAAATAATATACTTAAAACACGTCAATACTTTATGATTATAAATAATTTAGGATATATGTATAACACTATAAGCGATTATAAACAATGTATTAATCTATTAGAAGAGTTCCTATCCTATAATAAAGAATTAATATACTTACAAATTTTCGCATCAATACATATTTCATTAAGTTCTGCCTATTATAATATTGGAGATTATGAACATTCGATAGAACATATTCAAAAAGCTATCTTCTTTTTTATCTATATTAAGGATGAACAAAAAGCTATTGAATGTTACTTAAATTATATTAATGCTTTAAGGTATTCAAAAAAATATGATGAAGCTATAAAACTCTTAGATAAGGTTGTTCTCAAATATGAGGATAACTTTGATTCCAGCTTAAGAATTTCTTTTATTATGCAAAAAGCTATATTAGAATTTAATATAAGAAATTTTGATGCCTCACTTGAAGAGCTTACTAAATTAAATATAAAAAACTTGGATTCATACAATAGAAACTGCTATTATTTTATGAAAGGTCATATTGCTTTTATTAATAATGAATTAGATTTATCAAAAACTTACTTTAAAAATTGTGAAAAGTTTTTTATAAATTCTAATTATGTATATGATTTAGGTCTATTATATAATGATTTATACGCAATAACCTCTGACTCAAAATATAGTAAATTACAAGATAAGTTAATAGATAGCTGTGACAATCCTAGAAAAAATATAGTCATTCAATAAAAATAAGGGCTATTACCAATATGTATAGCCCTTATTTTATATAAGAATATCTAATTTACATAATACTGATGGTGCTTCATAATTAACTTTAACTATTTTTTTATTCTCTATTTTACACACATCTTTATATGACTTAAACTCTGTTCCAACCTGAGATATTGATGATAAAAACTTATATTTATACCCTAAAAATTCTACATTCTCAACTATACCTATAACTGCCTTATTCTTTATTGCCAATACATCTTTTGCCTTTATATAAAAGCTGCCATCTTTATCTATATTTATAAACTCCCAATCATCTATATACAATCCATCCGTTATAGACTCATTAATATCTTTATTTCTCTCTTTTTGATTTAATATATCCTTTATATAATTGCTACTCTCTAAAAAACTATTTTTAGAACAATAGTCAGTAGATTCATGAATTAATTTTCCAGCAAAGAAAGGAGACAAAAGACACTCAACCTCACTTCCAAAATTACCATATATCTTATTAAGATTTAATTTTGGTAACTTCATTTTGTATACAAACTCACTTAATGCTATTCCTATTTCTTCTTCTAACTGTTTTTCCTCCATATCATCTGTAACACTTATATTAATTACTTTTTTATAGCTATGTATTCTACTCACTATATTGAAAGTACATGAAAGGTAGCGATTTAACTTATATTCCAAATCACCACTTCCACTAATTATAGCCTCTTCAAAACATTGATATTCCCCTTTAGAATCTTTTATTTTTAATCCTTCATAATCTTTCAATATACTTCTAAACTTTTTACAAACATAATCATACATTTCATCATACATAATTTCATCCTGAGAAAAATCTGATATAGATCTATTTCTTATTTTATTTTTATTATTATATTTACAACCAAGTTCCATTAACCATTTCTCTATTCCCATTGCTGAGGTATCCTTTTGGGTTATTTCTATCCATTTATTATTTAGACTTCTCCTTAATATGGATCCACTATCTACAGTAATATCATTTGTAGCTATATCTATTATAGAGTTTTGGTATACCTTAAGAACAGAATTAGCGTTAAGATAACTTACAAAATTTTCATAATATATGTATTCTAACATTCCTTCTCCCCTCCATAAAATATACAAATTATACGTTCATCTCTATTCCTCTTTATTTTACATTTTACTCACTATTATAGAAAGCATATCAAGTAATGGAATATTGTAATTTCCCCAGAAGAAAATATTTGTATCCCTTTTTCAAGTCTATCTCTTAATATCTCTTGATTTTGCTTTTTTATCTTTATAAATGTGAATATAATGCACATTTTAATAATATTATTCAATCCATTAATCTAATTAAATAATAATATTAAATTTCGACACCTTTTTCCTTTAATATGAGCCCTACCCTTTTGAATCTATATATTTTATAATAGTATTGTGCCAAATTAAATATATGTGTACTACTCAAGTACAAGATCCATCACAGACAGGTTCCCCTAAATAACTTGTCTGTTTTTATTTATAAAAAAGGTACTATACCATCAACGTTCTAGTACAGTACCTTAGGGAGTATATGGGGTAAATTAAAATTGTGGATACTTTATTTACTTGATTATTTATATTATAAGTAATTATTTACCATAACAAATCAATTGTATAGACAACTTTTTTAATTTACTCAAATTTAATTCATTTTTTTATTCTCTTAATAAGTTCTTTAAATCTTATATTATCTTTTATAGCATCAAATGATTCATTTGTCTCAAATAAAAGATTAATACCATCCTTCATATGCTCATTTGTTACTAACTTCTTTTCTACTTTAATTGTATCCAAATAAATAGTATCTGATAGATTCTCATTATTTTTTCCTAAATTATTTATTACAAAAAACTCATATTTCTCTAACGCATCAAGGGCCTTTTCTTCCATTCCATTTCTATCATAAAATTCAGCTATTTCCATATAAGTTCCTGCACCATTATTAGAAACATTAAAAAGCTTTGAAAGATTCATATTAGTTTCTAATATCTTTATTCCCTTATCAAGCTTCCCTTCCTTCTCTGCTATTCTTGCTAACGACACTAAATTGATACCACAATTTTGTATGCTTTCTAGTAAAAGCTGTTGATATATACATTTAGCCTCACCTATATCTCCCTTGCGATAATATATAGTGGCAGTAACTCTCTTTCTATCTGTTGATGATTCTGGTAGTTTATTTACAACTGCTAAAGCTTCATCATATTTATCTAACATAATATAATAACTTGATAAAGATAATAATGCAGTATCTTTTAGTACATTATCTTCACTCTTTGAAACTTCCTTTAGCATTTCTATAATTCTATCCATAAACCTATTCACATCAACTTCTGAAGTTAGGGATGATATATAAATAAAATACAAGCCTGTCATCTGTAACTTTAATTCCAAAGAATTAGGATATTTCCTTAGATACTTTTCGCTATATTCATATGCCTGAAAATAATCTGAAGTAGTAAACTTATTTGAACATTTCATTAGTATCTCATCTATTTCATCTTTAGTTAGGTTTTCTTCAAATTCTAATAATCCATCTACTGTAGTACCTAATAATCTTGCAATAGGTGATAATAAAGTAATATCTGGATAAGTACTTCCACTTTCCCACTTTGATACAGCTGCCTTTGAAACTCCAATACTCTCTGCTAATTGCTCCTGTGTTAGTCCCTTTAGCTTTCTTAACTTCTGTATAACACTACCTATTCGTAGATTCATAACTATCACTCCTAATACTTTACATCGGAAAGCTTTCTAAATATAAGTATATTAAAGCCTTTTAGCTTAAGCAATGGAGTAAAAATCAACTTATATTACAAAAAAGTTAACCTATATTAAACTGGAAAATCCTTTTTCATAAATATTCTAATACCAACTAGGTACATTATTAGTCCAATTATATATAAAACTGCAAAACATACAATTGCACTTGAATCCCCTGCAATAATCTTGTCTGGCTGAAATAAGGTTAAAGGAGTTAAATACTTTAACTTTTCAAGTTTATCTCCAACTTGCGAAAGCATTTGAATAAGTATAAAGACTACTGCTAGGCCTCCACCTACCCCATAGGAATATTTACTGTCATTAAATATACAAGAGGATAGAAAACACATTCCTCCAATAAAAAATAGTAATCCATATAAACCAACATTAAGCAATAAAAACTTCTTTATATCCAAATCTCCTGGAAATGCAATTTGTCCAACTCCTATACTAATTAATACAGCAATCCCAACTAAAACTAGAATAGCAAACGCCATAAATACAGCTTGTGTAGTAACTATATTTTTACGTTTATTAGGAGTTGCAAGAAGATATGCCATAGAACCTTTATCAACATATCTAGCAATTAACTTATTGCCAAGTATAATAATACATATTGTAGGTATTACTATAAGTATAAATCCATATAAATAGTTTGCAACAAACTCAATTAATGTTGCTCCTGCATTCATCATACCAAAGGCTGCAAATATTTCTGGCATACTTTCTGCCATAATACTTAGACTTTCACCTAACTTTGGATCAAACATTAATACAATAACAGATGAATACATAGAAATTAATGCCATAAAAATAAGCATTATTTTGTAATTTGATTTAAGCTCTCTCTTAAATAAAGTATTATTTATCATTCTTTTCACCTCCATAATAGTGTAAGAATAACTCTTCTAATGTTTGAGTCCTAATATTAATATCTTTTATTACATATTTACTTAAAGTTTTAATAAATTCATCTATATTTTTAGAAACCTTTATATCCACTATATTTCCATCTCTTGAACTTTTCTTTGTAGCTTCAGCAAATTTAATTGCTTCATTTTCATCATTAAATGTTACTTGGAATATCTTATGCTTATTCTCCCTAAGCTTTTCCATATCCTCTATTGCAATAATATGACCTTCTTTAATAATTGCAACTCTATCACAAGTATTTTCTATCTCCTCAAAAATATGAGATGACATAAGTATTGTTTTTCCTTTATCTCTCTCTTTTAAGATAAGTTCCACAAACTTATTTTGCATTAAAGGATCCAGACCACTAGTAGGCTCGTCCAGTATTAATATATCTGGATTCTGCATAAAAGCACATACTATACCTATCTTTTGTTTCATCCCCTTAGACATCTTTTTAATTTTTCCACTTGGATCTAACTCAAAGAATTTCATTAATTCCTCTGCAGAAGAAAAATCTTTCATTCCTTTCATATTTCCTATAAACTTTATGAATTCCATACCTGTCATATCATCCATAAATGCTATTTCTCCTGGTAAATATCCAAGAACCTTTTGTACTTCCTCTGCTTTATCAAAGCAATCTAAGCCATTAATTTTTACATTCCCCTTATCCGGCTTAATAAATCCCATAAGTTGACGTATTGTTGTTGTTTTACCTGCTCCATTAGGTCCTAAAAATCCTAATATTTCACCTTTGTTTACTGAGAAAGTTACATCAAATACCCCTTTGTTATTGCCATAATCCTTTGTAATATTAGAAACTTCAATTATGCCCATTTAAATACTCCTCCTTATATGAGATTTTTTAAGCATTTCAGTCCAGCAATTAAACTCGTCTCTCATTACCAATCCACTTAAACCTATTCGGTTAATTACATTATATTTGATTGACTACTTTTTACAACCCCATAACGAATTTTAAAAAGGAGCTGTAGCATTAATTTTTATACAGCTCCTTCATATTTTATTTCTTAAATAATTTTACAACCTCATACCATAGAATTGATACTAAAGAAATTCCACATACCTTTAATATTTCACTTGTTCCTAAAGGTACTAGCCCTAAAAATCCTGATAATGGAGTATATAGTATTATAGCTAATCCTACTATGGTACCTATTGCTACTGACCACATAACCTTATCTTTTCTAAGCTTAATTATAGATTTATAAGCTAACTCACTGTTTGAACTATTTACTTGGACAAGAAGCAAATTAGAAATCATTATTATAGCCAACCCCATAGATCGTGCAAGCTCTATACCTAAATCTAAATAATAGTAGTAAGTTCCAAAGGAAGCAGCAAATAAAACTAGACCTTGAATTATGCTTTTTACAAGGACTTTTGAAGTTAATATTCCTTCCCTAGGGTCTCTTGGCTTACGATTCATTATATCACTTTCAGCAGGTTGCCTCTCTAAGACAATTGAGCAAGTTGGATCAATTAATAATTCCAACAACACAACATGAACTGGTAATAACAATAAGGATGATGCACTTATTCCTAAAAGTGGTGCTAATAATGAAGCAAATGCAATTGGTATATGAATAACAAACACATATCCTATTGCCTTCCTTATATTATCATAAATTCTTCTACCATCCTTTACTGTATCTACAATAGTAGAAAAGTTATCATCCAAAAGAATTAAATCTGCTGCTTCTCTTGAAACCTCTGATCCTCTCTTACCCATTGCTATTCCAATATCAGCATACTTAAGGGCTGGAGCATCATTAACCCCATCGCCAGTCATAGCAACCACTTCACCAATTTCCTTAAATGCCTTTACTATTCTCATTTTATGCTCTGGTACAACTCTAGAGAATATACTAACATCTTTTATCCTTTTATTTAGTTCTTCATCATCCATTTTATTTAATTCTTCACCAGTAATTATTCCTTGACTATGTGGAATTCCTACCTCTTTAGCTATTGAACTTGCAGTAATTCCATTATCACCAGTTATCATAACCACCCTAATTCCAGCATCTAGACACATCTTTATATCATCTTTTATTCCTTCTCTAGGTGGATCTTGAAGGCCTATAAGTCCTAGAAACTCTAACTTACATTCCTCTAAGTTCTTTGGAATATCACCATTATTTATAATCATCTTACCTACGCCTATAACTCTTAGCCCTTTTGATGACATTTCATACATTTTCTCTTCTACTTTTTTCTTTTCATCCCCTGATAATAAGCATATATCTAGAATCTTTTCTGGAGAACCCTTAGCACTAACACTTATTACTCCATCATTTTCCCATACGTGTCCCATCATCTTCTTTTCATTAGTAAAAGAGTATTCCGTAACTAATCTGCCTTTAAATAACTGATCTTTTGATATTCCTTTATCTTCACAATACTTAAGCATAGCTTGTTCCATAGGGTCATAAGGATCTGTTTCACAAGCCATCCCCATTGTAACATCTAATTCATCTATATCCTTTAATGCCCAACTTTCTTTTAAAGCCATTTTATTCATTGTAATAGTTCCTGTCTTATCCACACATAAAACAGATATTGCACCTAATGTTTCTACTGAAGGAAGCCTACGGACAAGAGAGTTTTTCTTTGCTAATCTCCAAGCTCCCATTGATAAAAATACTGTTAAAATAACAGGAAATTCTTCAGGAATCATAGCCATTGCAAGTGTTATTCCTGAAAGAATACTTTCAATCACTCTTTCCTTTAAGCTATGGTCTGGCAAATTAAAATAGGTTATTATACAAACCAACACAAACAGTACTGCTGCTATAGTTGCACATATCTTAACTAATTTACCTGTTTGCTTTTGAAGCGGAGTTGGAGTATCTGGTGCTTCTGAAATATTAATACCTATCTTTCCATACTCCGTATCTTTTCCTATTTTATCAACCTTGACTATCCCTCTCCCCTGAGTTACTAAAGTCCCTGCATAGCAATAGTCCCTTCTCCAATAATCATCACTATTGTTATCATCAATGCACTTCCATACACCTTCTGCTTCTCCAGTTAATGATGATTCATCTACGCAGAGATCGTTAGCTACCAACACATTACCATCGGCTGGTATTTTTACTCCCTCAGTAATAATCATTAAATCATTTGGTACTAGTTCCTCACTGTTAATACTCTTTTCAACACCATTTCTAATAACAGTTATATGTGGTGCTGAAAGATTTTTTAATGCACTTAGAGTTTTATCTGTCTTCCACTCTTGAATAATATCAATACTTATTATTCCTAATACAAATCCAAGCATTACTACACCATCTTTAGGTTCTCCAAGTATGAAATAAATAACAGCTGCAACTAATAGTAATAAAAACATTGGTTCCTTTAAAACCTCTAAAATTTTTAAGAATAGGCTTTCCTTTTTAGTTGGAATAAGTTCATTTTTACCATACTTATTCTGAGCCATTCTTACTTCTTCATCTGTTAAGCCTTTCATAGTTTGTACCTTTTCCTGTTCTGTCATAAAACTTACCTCCATTTTTCCTATCATTTAGGAATACTTTGTTTGATAGCTCTATGGCATTGCATTAAAGATTCTATCCAGTTGTTGCTCTAAAGGTAAATAAAAAAATACCTGTAGAACAATATACTGTCCCACAGGTATTTTAAAATCCTGTTGCCCTAAGGCCCGGCTCCATAAACTAAATAAATTCATCGGCCTGATCAGTTTGTACTGTAGATTTATATGCAGTGCAAAGAGATTACTATATATTATATTAAAACTTTATATTTATGTATACTATTATTTTCATTTTTTACTTATTATTCTTAATAATCCAATTTTGCACCAACGTTTATATAGCAATATTTTTACATTAGTGCTAATATATTTAAAGGAATGTTTTAGAATTTTTATGAATTTTTTAAAAAATCTAAAGAAATATTGACACAATAGGAGTTATGTTATGAGAGAAAAAAAATTATCGAATGATGGTCTTATGACTGAAGGTTCAATTGGAAAACAACTTATAGGATTTGCCTTTCCTTTACTTCTAGGAAATTTATTTCAACAACTTTATAATACTGTAGATGCAGTTATTGTAGGTAAATTCGTTGGAAGCGAGGCATTAGCTGCAGTAAACTCCTCCACACCACTTGTTAATTTATTAGTTAGCTTTTTCATGGGAATTTCAGTAGGTGCTGGAGTTGTAATTTCTCAATACTATGGTGCAAAAAATGATAAAAAATTACATGATGCAGTACACACTACAGTAGCACTTGCACTTGCTTCTGGAATATTTATGACTTTTGTAGGTATTATACTCTCTCCTATTATTTTAAGACTTATGGGAACACCAGAAGATGTTATGGGATTATCCACAATATATCTTCAAATTTATTTTGGTGGGATTCTTGGAATTGTTGTTTATAATATGTGTAGTGGTATTTTACGTGCTGTTGGCGATTCAAAAAGGCCATTATATTTCTTAATGGTATCTTCAGTAATAAATATTATTCTAGATTTATTATTTGTAGCTATATTTGATATGGGTGTTGCAGGGGTTGCATTTGCTACTCTAATAGCTCAATTTGTTAGCGCTGGTCTAACTTTATTTGTATTAGTAAGAACTTCTAATAGCTTTAAATTAATACTTAGAGATATAAGATTTCATAAGTTGCAAATTATTAAGATTGTTAGAATTGGACTACCTACAGGTATACAAAATACTATAGTTTCTCTTTCAAATGTTGTTGTACAAGGAAATATTAATAGTTTTGGAACATTAGCTATGGCTGGATGTGGTTCATATGCCAAAATAGATGGTTTTGCAATTCTACCTGTTATGAGTATTGCTATGGCTATAACAACATTTACTGGACAAAATATAGGAGCCAAAAAATATGATCGTGTTAAAGAGGGTACTAAAATTGGGACAATCTTTAGCTTAATTACTGTTATTGCTATTTCTGCTATTATAATGATATTTACTCCAAACATATTAAAGATCTTCACAAATGATAGCGATGTTATTTATTATGGTACATTAATGATGAAATGTTTAGCCCCTGGATATATATTCTTGGGACTTTCTCATCTATTCTCAGGTGTACTTAGGGGAGCAGGAAAAACTACTGTGCCTATGATAATAATGGTACTATGTTGGTGTTTCTTAAGAATGGCTTGGGTTCTAACATTCACGCCAATTTTTAAAGATATAAAAATTGTTTTCTTTGGATATCCAATCACTTGGTTTGCAAGTGCTGCAATCTTACTTATATATTATAAAAAGGCTAATTGGCTTCCAAAGGTAGAAAGTTTAGAACCAGAAATATCACTTCAAGAAAACTGCTAACACAAAAGAAAGAAACTCTGTAAAAATGTTACAGAGTTTCTTTCTTTTAAACTTTTTTATTCATAACAACTATATTATCTGATACTTTAAATCCTTGCTTTTCATAAAATCCTATAGTCTTATCACTTCTACATGTATTTAAGACTATTTCTTTTATTCCCATCTCTTTCAATCTATTCTCGAAAACATTATATACTTGTGTTCCAAGCCCCTTAATTCCTAAGGTTATATCAACACAGAATTCTTTTATTTCAAATATTACGCCATTATAATATTGTTCTTGTCGACCAAAAATCATGCCAACTATTTGTGAGTCTTTTATTGCAACCATTCCATAAAATCCATCACAATTTATCATCTGTGCTAATCTCTTATAAGCAATTTCTTCTGTCCACTCTTCATTCCAAGGATAAGTATTAAATGCTTTTACAAAAAGAGTAGCCATATCTTTCAAATGAGTTTCATTAAGTTCTCTATACTCCATTTATTCACCTACTGTTTTTTTCATTAATATAATTACTATTTAAGATTTCTTTCTTTTAAATGGTACTCAATGTAAATTTTGTTAATAACAGATAGTACTGCAGACCTAACAAGTTCAGATTCTCTTGTAACCTTCTGAGCAGAACTTTGCTCTGAACCACCATTTGAAGCAAACACAAACTTAATAGTCTTCTCTAGCTCAATGCAAAAATAATCATAAGCTTCTTCAACATCATAAGTTCCTATTTGAATTTTTATTAGTTCTGATATTTCAGAAATACTAAAAACCTGTTTAAATACACATAAAACAATTAAATACGATAAATGATTTCTATCATATTTTTTATTTACTGGAGGCTGTAGTAGCTTGTGCTTAACATAATTATTTAGCATAGTAGGCGTAAGTAACATTTCATCCTTATTAATATTTAAAGCAGATAATGCTTCCTCAATATATACAATTACTTGATCCTTATATAAAGGAATATTAGGTAATTCAGAATATCTTGGACAATGATAGTCTAAAAGTTCCTCCACAATCCCTTTTTTCTTATCACTTTTCATAAATCCACCCCTTCTTTATTTAAGTTTAATACTTTTTAATCATTTGAATTGCTAAACATCCTGGCCCACCTTGAGTTATAAACACTGGAGATAATTCAAATAATTCCACATCTGCATTAGGAATATTATCTAATATTATCTTTTTTGCATTATTAGCTAACTCTTCAGTGCATCCGTGTGTTATATAAATCTTATATCCCTCATCTACACCTGATTCTATAAACGAGTTACATATTGCTTCTATTCCCTTTGAAAAAGTTCTCTTAGTAGTAAATTTAGTAAGTTTTTTACAGTCTTCAGTTAGTGTCATTACAGGTACTAACTTCATTACCTTTCCTACCTTACCAACTAAGGGGGAAAGTCTTCCTCCTCTTACTAAGTAATCAAAATCATTTGGCATTAAAAATGATTTTGAGTTTTCTATCATCTCATTTACTATGTCCACTATTTCTAATCTTGTTTTATTCATCTCAACTAATTTTACCACAACATCTATAATGTATCTATGTGGACCACATAGAGTCTTTGAGTTTATTACTGAAACTCTTTCAGGGTTGTCTAACATTTGTGCAGCCATACAGGCTGAATTATAGGTTCCAGATAATCCATCTGCCATAGTTATATTTATTATTTCATCATCTGGATAACTGTTGTATATTTCTAACACATCCCCTATAGATGGTTGTGAAGACATTGGTAAATGCCCTTCTTTTATTATTTCAACAAATTCTTTTGATTGTATTTCTTCAAATTCTTTATATGTTCTATTATCAATTGTTACCGACAATGGTGCTATATTGATACCTTTTGTGTTCCCCTCCGACACTGAATATAAAGTTGATGAATCTGCAACTATTCTAATCATAATACCCCTCCATTTTCGCAAGTCTAAAATATGTAGTTTTAAATACTATTTGTTTTAGATTATCACGTCAAAAATAGTTTGTCAATCAAAATATATTCCTTATCAACTAATTTTAGGTAACAAAAGGTAAGGAAATTATAAAATTTTATACTTTCATATACAACAAAAAAAGAGCTAATAAAATTAGCTCTTCACTTAACAAAACTATCTTCTGTTGTTTTGTTGCTTTCTAGCTCTTCTACAAGCTGGGCATCTAACTGGTTCGTTATCGAATCCCTTTTCTTTGTAGAATTCTTGTTCACCTACTGTGAAAGTGAATTCTTGACCACAATCTTTACATACGATTACTTTATCTTGCATATTGAAATTCCTCCTTTTAAAAATTTTTAAAGATCCAATATTGACTCATATAATTTCTAAAGGAGAAATTGTACTTATCATAATGAAATTCTTTATATTAAGTTCTTTCAACATAAACTATTATAGCATATGATTTTATTAAAATCAATCACAATATTATTTTTTTATCCATAACTTTTTTTCCTAATCTTTCAACTATATATAATACAGGTAATTGGGAAGTTATATTATTATTGCCAACCTTAGACTCCTTAATATAATATGCTAAATTAATATCAGATATCTTAGCTATTGTACAATCCTCAGTATTAGTTATACTAGCTATATTACATCCTTCACTCCTAAGTTTATTTATAAACTCAATTATTATTCTAGTTTCACCTGATACAGATAAAGCTATAACCATACTATTTTCATAATATTTTGAGTTCATTGGAAAATATGGATCATCCATATAAACTGCAAACTTACCAAGAGAAGATAAGAACCTAGCTGCATACTGACTTAATACTCCTGATGTACCATTTCCAATAAAAATAATATTCTCAGCCTTTTTCATCATTTCACTTAGTTCTTCTACCTTTTTATCTAATTTACTATTTTCAACACATTGAAGAAAATTAATTAACTCACTAGTTTCATCACTAACTTTACTTAACCTTTCTTCCTCAATGTTAAGCTTAAATTTAATTTTAAACTCTGAAAATCCATCAAAACCAAGCTTTTTACATAACCTTAAAACAGTTGTCGTTGAAACATGAGCTTCACTAGCTACTTCTCTAATTGTCATATCCACTACTCTGTCTTTAATTTTAATTATGTAATTATACAAGGATAACTCTAAATCGTTTAAACTCTCAATATTCTCATAATTAAACATATATACTAAACCTCATCTTCAAATACTTATCTATTATTATAACAAGTATTATGTAGATTAGTAAATTAAAAAAGGTGGAGTGGATATGTACTGCTTGTTCCGTCGCAAGCTCCAAGTCACAGTAAAATAAATATCTATTCCCTTCGTACTAAAGGTAAGAAAAAAAGAAGACTTGAATTTCAAGTCTTCTTTTAGAAATCTATTATTTTGCTGATTCAATCTTAGCTATTTCATCCTTAAATTGTGGTAAATAATCTTTATGAGCTACTAGTAGTTCATCTAATAAGATTTTAGCCATCTTATCTGAAGGTACTAATGGATTCATTGACATTGCCATTAATGCAGTATGATAATCTCCTGTTACAGCTGCTTCTATTACTAACTTTTCAAAGTTCTTGATTTCTTGAACTAATCCTGTAATTTGTAGAGGTAATTTACCCATTGCAAGTGGTCTTGGTCCTTCCTTAGTTATAACACAAGAAACTTCTACAGCTGAATCATCATCAAGACCTTCAATTGCACCATTATTTCTGCAATCTACAGGTTGTATATCTCCTTTATCGTTGTAGATAGAATTAATTAATCTACATGCAGCATCTGAATATAATGCTCCACCTCTCTTTTCTAATTGTGGTGGTTTAATATCTAGATTTGGATCATCATATAATTTGAATAAATCATCTTCTAATCTCTTAACTACTTCTGCTCTTGTTTCGCCTTTAGCAAATTCCTTTAATTCACTTTCAAGCATTTCTTGAGTTTCATAGTAATATTTATGGTATGGACATGGCATCATTCCTAATGATTTTATGAAATCTGCATCCCATTCAAAGTCTTTAATATTTTTAACTATTGCTCCCATTTTACCATCTGCAATAGCATCTACTACTTGGTTTGTAACATCTGAACCATCTAAGAATATCTTTTTACCATAAACCATATGGTTTAATCCTACGAAGTCCATTCTTATTCTGCTATGGTCAACACCTAACATATTAGCTGCTGCTTTTTCCATATTTATTGGAACATTACAAAGACCTATAACTCTTTTGTTTTTACCATATCTTAATAAAGCTTCTGTAACCATACCAGCTGGATTTGTAAAGTTAATTAAGAAAGCGTTTGGACATAATTCAGCCATATCCTTATCTATATCTAAGATTACTGGAATTGTTCTAAGTGCTTTAAACATTCCTCCAGCACCGTTTGTTTCTTGACCTATAAGTCCATGACTTAATGGGATTCTTTCATCCTTAATTCTTGCATCTAATAATCCAACTCTTAATTGAGTAGTAACAAAATCTGCATCCTTAAGAGCTTCTCTTCTATCTAAAGTTAGGTGAATTTCCATTGGAACACCTGCTTTTTCAACCATTCTCTTAGCAAGCTCTCCAACAATTTCTAACTTATGTTTTCCTGCTTCAACATCTACTAACCATAATTCTCTTACTGGTAATTCATTATATCTCTTTATAAACCCTTCAACTAATTCTGGAGTATAACTTGATCCTCCACCGATAGTAACAATTTTGATTCCATCTTTTTTCATAAAACCATTCCTCCTACCACATTTTTTCTCTACACTTAGGATACCACATTTGAATGAAAATAATATATTTGTTTTAGGTTTTGTGACATGTTACTGTAAGTTGTAACTGATTTCAGTAATTATGTTTCTTTAGTATAAATTTTCCGTACTTACCTATTTATATATAATGTTTAGTATATATAAAATTGTAAATATAGATACAGCAGCTAATCTACTTCTAAATTGCAGTTTTGCATCTATATATTTTTTATAATTAGCCTTTATTCCATCTAAATCTTTTTCACTATCAATTGTTACATATAACTTATCATATAGTCCACTTTCATCATATTCATCTTCTATCTCATAATCATTTATATAATCATTTAGTTCATCATTTTTCACTATTGCTACAGGGAAATTTTCTTCTCCCTCAATTTCAATATAATCACTTAAAAGTAATACTACATCAACTATTTCTTCTTCATCATATATTTTAGATAAGATTTCTCTATTCTTCTTTACCTTATTTATAGGAGAACTAATCATGTAGCCTCCTCTCCTATCTCTTTTATACCAGTTTCCATCTTCTTTAATTTCTATATCTCCTATATAACTGCAAGATACAATATTAAATACTCCCTTTGAGGTTACAATTATGCTGTCTAATTCTCCTTTTACTTCATCCTTTTTTAAAGTAACACCTTGGAGCGGAGTTACCTTGCCTTCTACTTTACTAAATATTTTATTAACTCTATTATAAAGTTCTAGTTCATCAAATGAATATGATTTTCTATATTGCATATAGCGTATTAAGCTATATCCTAAATATAGAGAAACTATTATGTAAAATATTTCAGTAGCTGCACTATCTAGTCCTAACTTCAATAATAAAGTACTTATCTTATAAACTAAATATATTAGAAAAAAAGAAAAAAAACATATATAAATCCTTTTAATACTATCTTTCATGACCCCTCCAAGTTTTTATTTTTAAGTCTATCCACCTACATATAATTTATTCATTAATAATACCAAATAAAAAAACTGCCAAAAGGCAGTTTTTAACACTTATATTTTGATATTCCTAACTTTAATGTTGAAGTAAGTTCAGTAAGATTTTGAGCTGCATCTGACACTTCATTACTAGCTGAATTAAGTTCTTCTGATGAGGCAGCCACTTCTTCAGCTGTAGCTGACATTTCCTCTGATACGTAAGATATATTTTCAACTCTAGTTATTATCTCTTCTTTACTTCTTGTTATTTCATGAAACTCATCTGTCATATTCTTTATTTGAGGCACAATTCCGTCTACAGCTTCACTAATTTCTTCAAATACTTTAATTGTTCCATTAACTATATTTCCTTGATTGTTTAATTCCTTCTTCATTAAATCTGTATTATTAACAATTTCTTTAGTACTTATTAATATAGACTTTACCATGCTATTTATGACCCCTGCTGAATTTTGACTTTCCTCTGCAAGCTTTCTAACTTCTTCTGCAACAACTGCAAACCCTTTTCCTGCTTCTCCTGCTCTAGCTGCTTCTATTGCTGCATTTAACGCAAGAAGATTTGTTTGCTCTGCTATACTATTAATTATCCCTGTCATTTCATTTACTTTACTAATCTCGTCAGTCATATTTTTAGTTAATGATATAAATTCTTCAAATGTTTGATTAAACTGATCTATATTTGAAACCAAATTACTAAGTTCTAAATTACTATCATTAGCTTTATTACCTACTAAATATGCTGATTTATTAATCTCATTTACTGAATTAGTCATAGAATTTACCTTTACACTAAAGGATTCTAACTCTTTAAGTATATCTGACAAATTAGAAGCTTGATTTGCTGCTCCAGATGCAACATCCTCTATAGACTTAACTATATTTTCAGTTAGAGAGTTTTGCTCTTCTGATACAGCTGCTAAACTTGAAGAATTATCATCTATTCTATTTGTACTTGTAGCAATATCTTTAACCATATTTCCCATAGATTCTTGTGTTATAGAAAGTGCTCTATACATTGATCCAATTTCTGTTTTATCACTTAAATTGTCATCAGAAATTTTCTCCGTAAAATCTCCCTTAGATAAAGAATTTAATACAGACTCAACAGACTGTATTTGTCCTGTAATTTGTCTTGCAATAATAACTATACTTAACGTTATTACAATAAGTACAATTAAGGATATTATAATACTAGTATTCCTTGCTAATATATTAGCAGACATAACTTCACTATTATCTATACTTATAATTAAAGATAGGTTAGTCCCAGAAATTGCTCCATAGGTGACAAATTTCTCTACTCCATTAATAGCTATTTGCTCTGTTCCACTTTCATCATTTTTTAATCTATCTTTTATAGCTAACATTCCATTATCATTTTGAAGCATTGAACCATAGCCAATTATATCCTTAGCTGAATTAAGTAAATATACTCTACCAGAATCTAATACCTGTAAATATTCAACAGTCCTCTTTATATCATTTGCACTTCTTTTTACATAAAGTACTCCTAAGGTAACACCTTTTTCATTCTTAACTGGAACTGCATAATCTATTACGTCTTGTCCTTCTTCACTATATATATCCGAAGAATATCTCTCTCCTGTCATACACAGACGATAAAATGATTCATCCCTCAGATCTCTTCTTGTACCATCAGAAAAAATTGCTTGTCCACTATAATCTATATACGCTATTTGAATATCACCTTTAGTTTCAGAATCAAGTTTTAACACTTTTGATTTTTCAATTAAAGATATTTTTTCATTGACTAATACTGAGTTATTGGCCATACTTTCAAGAGATTCCAGGTTAGATTTTATGGTACTTTTCACTGACTCTCCTGCAAGCTTTGAAATTTGTGTGACTAATTTCGTATTTGTATTAATTGTACTTTCTCTAGATATAAGTAATCCTTGCAACGAAATAACTACACTACCAATTATAACGAATGGTAATATTCTCTTTAGTAACTTAGCTTTTAATGACTTTGTTTTTCTTAGATTCTCAATATTCATTCATATCGTCCTCGCTTTCCTTTGTATACCACATATAAATTCTACACTATTTTTCCACAAATTTCATTAGTTGTATTAAATTTCTCATTATATATACCATCTTTTATATTTAACACATATAATTTTGAATATAATGTTAAACTAAATAAATAATTTTATAACTCTATATAGAGTATAGAAAATTATAACTCCCAAAGAAAACCATAGTAGTGGTATTAGATATGCTTTATCACCCTTTTTATTCATATTTACTCCTTTGAATATTTTTTTATTATCTTAGTCAAGAAATCCACTGTCTTTATAGGAACCTTCCCAATTGAAGTTTCCCCAGCTAGCAAAAACCCACTTACTCCACAATTAACAAAATTATATATACTTTCTACTTCTGGTAATTCTGCTTTCCTACCATTTTTCATACTATTTAATAAATGAGTAGCCACTATAACCTCTTTATTATTTTTCACACATGATTCAATTACTTTATTTTCATATATTGGCGTATCTTCTATGCTACCTTCTGGAATAAGATCTCCTCTACCTATTACAACTCCATCTACTTCTTTAAGTATATAATCAATATTTTTTATTCCTATAGGGGTTTCAACTTTAGCCCATATCTTAGGATTAAAGTTCCTATTTACTTCTTTAATATAGCTTTTTACCTTCTTCACATCACTAGGGCTTTCAACAAAAGACTGACATACTACGTCTACATTATGATTTATCCCCCATAAAATATCTTTCCTATCCTTTAATGATAAAGGTATTTTACTTCTATCCAATCCCTTTATATTGCATCCTTTTCCGGCTCTAACCACTCCTCCTTTTATAACTTTAGTTTTTATCCATTCATCTGTTTTATCTAAAACCTCAAAATTCATAGTATTATCTTTCATTGAAATACTTTTAACTTTATTAGAATTTAAAATACGCTTTGATATATTTAACGGTATTATTTTTTTGCTACCAAAAGCAGAATTATATCCTCTTTTTTTATAAGAATCTTCTCCACAAAAGAATACTTCTTCTCCATTGTATAGCTTAATTATATAAGGTAACTTATCAGATACTCTTATTTTACTTCCCGACAAATCTTGCATTATTTTTATATCACTTTTTATGCTTTTTGCAATATTTATGTTTTCCTCAAACTCATCTAATCTACCATGAGAAAAATTTAATCTTATCATGTTAGCTCCACTATCAATAATATCTCTTAATATTAGTTTTTCATTTGTGCTAGGACCTATTGTAGCTATTACTAACATCTTCTCCTCCTTATATATTAATGCTAGTTTATCTAACGGCTAGTTACTATAACGCTACCACCAGATAAAGAACTCTAAAACTTCATCTAAAGCTAAGACTTCAGTTTATATTACTCCCTAATATTTATAAATATCACTAAATACTATAAATTTGTAGTACATGCTACATAGCTACATATTATGTTATAGAGGTGATTTTATATTAGTATTGTTCTAAATAACTATTATTCTGAATAAGTTTATATAGTAACTACTTATGTTATGGAGGTTTTCTTATGAAGAAATTTACAATATACATTTTTCTTATACTATCACTTTTGTTACAAGGATGTTCCTTTAGTGATCCTAAATACATAAACTTTAGTGAAAAATCTTCTCCTGATTTTTACACTAAAGAAATATATTCAAAGCTTCTTAATGATGAAGAGTATTCTTTAGAATTATTCAACACTAATTTCTATAAAACTGTTTCTATTAATAAGGAAGAGGATAACGATATTATAGAAAACTTTATTCGTTCCTTATCTAAAGATAACTATAAAACTGATGGAGTTATTCCAGAAGAAAAAGAACCATATCAATTAAAAATTATCTTTGATGATTCAAAGTATGTAATAAAAATATATAGCAATAGTACAGTAACTGTTTCTCCTTGGGATGGAATATATCCTGAAGATATTATTAATATTGAAGATGTTCCTAATAGATATAATTTATTTGACTTTTGCTCACATATTGAACATGAATGGAAGTATAATCAATGATACTTATAACATTTAAGACCTGGAATTTATTCAGGTCTTTTCTAATTAAAATAGATTTTTTTATAGCTAAAGCTATCTCCCTTTTATCGTAGCGATCATAGTCTTCAGCCCTCAATTTAATTTTATCTTCCATGATAAATCCTTCCAAAAATTATTTTCAAATAAAATATATGCATTTTAGAACTTATCTCATAAAAATCCTTTTAAACCCGCATTTTTACTATAACTTCTTAAGTTCTTATCTTCTTAACTTCTTAAGTTGTTAAAAACTTAAGAAGTTAACAACTTATCTTTTTGCATATAAAATTCATAGAAAAACAATTTGGAGGTTTGAATGGCTAGATTAAAGGTACTAGTTCTAACTTCAATATCTATATTAATACAATTATTGATAGTGCTATTTGCTTTTACTCTGGTCATGTAATGAAAAAAAGTTGAGATTAATCTTTCTCAACTTTTTTCTTCTAAGCCAACTTTTCAATTGCGGAATTTATTAGTATTGCGAACAAAAAATACCGCATATTCTTTTTTTGAATAATACGGTATTTTCATAATTTAATATTTAATTTATCTTCGTAGTTTTTTTAATTATTTATTTAACTTACTCGATAAATTGAAATTTACTTATTTTCTTTCTTGCTTTCATAATCTATTACAGAACCAATCACGATGCCAAGCAACATTCCAAATCCTGCACTAATACCAATACTAAATCCTGCATTAAACTGTAAAAACATCCATAGAAAAATTCCTATACAAGCACCAATAACAAATCCCAAAACTAAAAATATATTTAAATAATTATATTCATTTCTCATCTCATATTCGCTCACCTATCTAATTAAACTCCAATTTATAGTCTAGTAAAAAAACTACCAATTACTATAATAATACTATTACAAATTCATTATAACATATTTTGTGAATACGGCATTATTCAATTTTCAAAGATCACTTAGTTCGTACTTTCTACATATTACGCACCACATCTAATAAAAATAATATTACTAATTATTTATAATAGAAAATTTTTAACAATCCTTATTTTGATATTTATTGTAACCAAAAAAGGCTACTGGAGAATCTCCAATAGCCTAATTCCAAGTTAATCCTTAAATAATAAATACCTAGAATCGCTAAAATTTATTAACATAATTATTTAGGTATTACTATAATCACTTATGTTTTCTATTCTTAAATAAATATACTCCACTTAATGTAAGTATTGAAGCTAAGGCCATAATAGGTGAAGATACATCTCCAGTTTTTGGTGGATTACTACCTTCATTCTCTTCTTTACCTGCATTATTATCTTCATCTTTTGGTGTTTCCTTCTCTATCTCTTTCAAATTAGATAAAGCATTTTTTAAACTATTAACGACATTATCAACTTCCTCTTGAGTTGCATCTGGGTTATTTAAAACTAACCTTGCTTCATTTAAAGCATCATTAAATTTTGACCATGATTCTACTGTATAATCAGCTTCATTCTTACCTTCACAACTTTTAACTAAATCCTCCAATTGTGACTTATCAACTAATTGTGCCCCTTCATTATTTATTTTTAATATAGTAAATGAATGAGGATCTAATTCTAAATTCATACCTTCATTATCTACTACAAATTTGGATTTTTCTATTTCAACATTATTAGGATTATCTAAAGTATTTTCTTCACTAAATGAATCTCCAGCAAGCTTCTGCACATCAACTACCTTATTAGTTAAGTCTACACCATCAACTTGAACTTCTATATTTCTTTTCTCATTCTTATCTAGATTAACTACAGCTAAATAAATATTACCCTCTTCATCCTTGGTAGCTAATGCATTGAATACATCGACAGTACTAGCAAACTTAGGCATATAACTGAAGTTACTACTTATAATCTCATTACCAAACATTCCATTTAACATTTCAAATACATGGGCAGAAGGTGTTGAGAAAAACTTATAATTACCTTCACCAGTTGATGTATCAGCCCCCTCTTGAGGTACTGCTTGTATTACAGCTTGTTGTGTTGGTCCTAATGAATCTGCACCTTCACTGTACCAATCTACTAAACAATGTTTTTGAATATATGGACTACCTAATCTTACATATTCCATTAAACATTTAGCTATATATACAGCATGTGTCTGAGATCTTAATAGTGGATTAGTAGATCTAAATATACCAAATTCAGAAATTACAGGCACCTTTCCTTCTGGCATTAAATCAACGTATTTCTGAACATGAGCAATACCATTTTTATCTGCTAGCTTCATTGCAGAATCATAAAAATCTTCTCCTGAACCTGTTGGAGTACCTGAGTATGGATGTATAGTTAAACCATCATATAAATCATTATAATTATTTTGATCCATAGTTTTTACAAAACCTTCTGTTTCAAAACTTGAATATACCTGAATTTCTTTATCAGTTCCAGATAATTCATTTATTTGCTTAATTGTATCTCTCATTGCTTGTGACACTTGGACAAATCCATCTTTTTCAACTGTATATGATACTTTTATAGTAGCACCTTTATTAGGTATGTTTCCATTTACTCCATCACCAAATAATAGTTCCCCATTAAAGTAATTAACTTCTACTACATTTTCAGCACCAGCATTTTTAATATTTTCTACTATAGTCCATTCAACATCATTAACATATACATGTACTGAGTCTTTTTTTACTGCCGTAAATTCATCTTTTTTATAATCCTCTTGAGTATCAGTTCCTCTACCTGGTATTGTATTAGCATATCTCATATACTTAACTTGGTTAGGCTCACCATTACTCTTAGCTGTTGATGCATTCCATTCTTCTGGTTCTACAACTTCTTGCTTTGTTATATTTATAGTTCCACCATTAATATAATGATCTAGAGGATCTCCGTCATAAGCAGTCCAATACATTTGTGAAGTTGACCCATCACCTCCACCTTGGTTCATTTCATTACCAATTTCAAAGAATCTTACATTATAAGGCTTATAATGTCCATTTTTCTCACGAACCTTTGCCCATTCGATTCCCCCATTTGGATTTGTACCTACTTCAGCATTAAGATATTCAACTAAGTCTGCAGCATCTTGTGCTGAACCTCTACCTAATCCATATACATAAACTATCTCTGAATTGTTTTCATCAGCAAATGTAGCTACTTCTCCTAATCCAAAGTTAGGCTCTATTCCTTTAGCTGCACTATAGAATCCATGAATTTGATTTTTTCTATTAGATGAATCTCCTATAGAGTCTTTCCATCTAAATAAATTTGAGATAGTACCACCTGGATATCTTAGAGAACCAAAATTTGCATTTCTATAAAGCTCTGTAAAGTCTTCTTTCATCTTTCCTGTTTCAGAGTCAAAGCTTCCATATCCATTAAATGAATATCTATGATTAATTCCAAAAGTAGCTCGATCAATTAAACGTTCAACTTCATTTGGATTTAATTTTAATTTTACGTTTTTATCTACTTTATCTTCATATATTTCTTTTGCTATATCCTTACCAATTGCATAGTCATATACCCTAATTTCATCTATTTCTCCTACAAATTGTTGTGGATTTTCTCCATTAGGATTTTTATGATTTCCTATTATTAAGCTAGTCATCTCATCAACTGAGTTATCTCCAGCATCATATTCCCCATCAAGTTCTCCATTAATGTAATACTTAACTTTATTTGACTTAGGATCAGTAGTTATAATAACATTTTGCCAAATTCCCTTAGTTACTGTATTGGTTGATAAAACATCTGTACCATTAACATATGAACCATACTTATTATCTAGGCGAAGTGTTAATAAAGATTTGCCAGCTTCCCCTTGTTGTAATATGGCTGTATGATTTTTTTCACTAATTTCTTCAGTTTTATACCATAAAGAGAATGAATATGGATTTTTACCAGTATTAATAAAACTATCAATCTTTAAACTACTATCATTGCCTTTATTAAAGATTAATGAATTTCCTAATTCTTCGTTGCTTGATTTTCCTATAGCTACATTATTACCTATTAATTTTCCATCTTTATCTCCAAGTAAGTTATCTACATTTCCATCATCAAAGTTCCAATGTCCTATTAGATTATCTTCCATTGTTTTATTAGGTGATTTTACTGATTCATATATAGCCTTCGCTTCACTATTATTTATGATTCTATCATATACACGAATCTCATCTATTTCACCTTTCATTGAGTTTGGATCATTTCCACCATTTTTATGCCTTCCTATTAATAAACTCGTTAATGCATCTACCTTATTACTTCCTGCATCTTTTTCCGAATCAAATTTACCATTTATATAGTACTTTATTTTATTAGATTCTGGATCTACTGTCATTGATACATGCTGCCAAATACTTATATCTACATCTAAATTACTATCTACATTTTGTGTATTAACAAAACTTCTATATTTATTAGTAGAAGTTAATAATAGTAACGATCTACCATTACCATCTTGTTGAGCTAATACAGTATTATTATGAGTTGTTATATTCTCATCATACTTGTACCACATTGATATTGTGTATGGTTTCACACCAGTATTTATAAACTCAGGAACCTTCATATAACTATCAGAATCACTACCAAAGTAAAGGGATTTTCCCATATCTGAGTCTTTAATAGATATTCCTTGCCCTATAAGCTCTCCATTCTTATCACTATTAGCTTTGTTAATTAGTGCACCTTCATTAAAATCCCAATATCCTATTAAGTTTTTTTCAATGTTTACATCTTCCTCAATATTCTTAGCACTAACCACTGATATGGGAGAAATACATGATACAATCAAAGTAAACGATAATAATAAATTTAATATTCTCTTCTTTCTCAAACCTCTTCATCTCCTTATTGTTTGTTATAAATTAAAATCTTAACTAAAAAAAGATTCATCTTTAATACAACTTTTTATGCTAATACTAAAGACGAATCTAAATTTAACCAACAAATAATGAACACTGAAGTAACCACTTTTATTTAATACTATTTATCTAAAGTTACAGTTATTTTTTTATATAAATCTTCCACTACCTCTTTTCTAACGAATCCTGTTTCTTCTTCCATAGCATTTGCTGTACCACAAGCTGAAGCATACCTTAATATATCTTCTATAGCATAACCTCTTTCTAGGGCAACAGCTACACCACCAACATAAGAATCACCAGATCCAACAGGATTTACAGCTGTTATTTTAGGAACATTTACTTTATAAAATCTTCCTTTATAACCTGCTATTGAACCCTTACTTCCAAGAGAAATAACTACAAATTCTATTCCTTGTTCTTGGAACTTTTTAATTTCTTCAATAGCATCTTCATCAGTTTCTATTCTTTTACCTGTTAATGCCTCTATTTCATCTCTATTAGGTTTAATAAAGAAAGGCTTAGATTTTATACCTTCTACTAAAAGTTCTCCACTTGTATCTAATAAAAACTTCTTGTTATTTTTATTAGCAATACTAATTAATTCACCATAGAAATTTTTAGGAATATTTCTTGGTACACTACCAGAGGCAACAATAATATTGCTTCTTTTTACTAACTCTTTATATTTTAATAAGAACTTATTTTGTTCTTCCATAGAAACTTCAGGTCCTGGTTCTAATATTTCAGTTTGAGCTAAGTCCTCTGTAATTATAGCTAAACATTCTCTTGTTTCACCATTTATTTTTACAAAGTCACTATTTATATTATACTCAACTAACTTTTCTTCAATAAATTCACCAGTTTTTCCACCTAAGAAACCTGTTGCAATACATTCTTCACCTAAGATAGTAGCTACATTTGCAACGTGTATTCCCTTACCTCCAGGTGTGTTTTCAACCTTAAAAGCCCTCATTACAGTTCCTTTTTCAAGCTCCTTCATTTCATATCTTTTATCCACAGATGCATTTAAATTTACTACTAATATCATATCTAACTTCCTATTCTATTAATATCTATTTGCACTACCGCAAATTTGTATCTTATGTTCTACTATTTTCTTCATTGCTTCTTTACCAGGAGTCATATACTTTCTTGGATCATTAGCTTCTGGATGTTTGCTGAAATATTCCTTTAATGCACCTGAGAATGGAATCTTTAAGTCTGTTGCAACATTAACCTTACATATTCCAAGTGAAATAGCCTTCATTACCAATTCATCTGGAACATCTGAGGCTCCATGTAAAACTAGTGGGACCTCTACTTTTGATCTTATTTCCTTTAATCTTTCAAAATCAAGCTTAGGTTCACCCTTATATAATCCATGAGCTGTTCCTATAGCTACTGCTAAAGAATCAATTCCAGTTTTCTTTACAAACTCCGCTGCATCATTAGGGTTTGTATACATTGCATCTTTTTCATCTACAATTAAGTCATCTTCTTGTCCTCCTAATTTTCCAAGTTCTGCTTCTACTGTAGCATCAAATTTATGAGCATAATCTACTACTTCCTTAACCTTAGCAATGTTCTTTTCAAACTCTAGCTTTGATGCATCTATCATACATGATTTAAATCCAATGTCTATATTTCTCTTTATAGCCTCTACATCTTCAAAATGATCTAAATGAATTGCTATTGGAATATCATATTTATGGGCTGCTACTTCTGCCATTGCATTTATGTATTCAGCACCTGCATATTCAATTGTTGAAGGCGTCCCCGCAATTATTACTGGTGATCTCATTTCAACAGCTGTATCTACAACTACTTGTAATGTCTCCAGATTGTGTATATTGAATGCTGGAACGGCATATCCATCTCTTTGTGCATTTAAAAGCATTTGTCTTGTTGATAGTATACTCATTTTTATCCCCCTAAATATTAATCGTGATATTCTCCTCTTTCCCACTTCTCATTGAACTCATCAAAATAATGTTCATCACCATTTGCATAATCTTTTTCTATCATATTATCTATCTTTTCAATTAACTTCTTGTTTTCTTCTGTTGGCTTGTATTCAGTTTCTAAGAATACATCAATAATATTTTCCATTAAGCCAATACCTGTAATTCTTCCACCAAAACCAAGAATATTTATGTTTAATTCTTCTTTGGAATATCTTGCTGTTTCAACATCTCTTACTAGAGCAACTCTAGCGCCCTTAATCTTAGCTGCTGAATTAGTTATACCAACTCCTGTACCACAGATTACTATTCCTAAATCTGCTTCTCCATTTACTACTTTTTCAGCAGTAGCTTTTCCGTATATTGGATAGTGAGTTCTTACATGGTCGTAAGTACCATTATCTATAACTTCATGCCCCTTTGACTTTAAATATTCAACTACGCTATTTTTAACATGTGTAACTATATGGTCACATCCAACTGATATAATCATTTCTTTTTCCTCCTATGCCATTTTATTTAACATATCTACTCTTATTTGATGTCTTCCACCTGAGTATTCAGATGAAACGAATTTTTCTGAAATTCTTTTTCCAATTTCTAGGCTTGTAACCTTAGAACCCATTGTTATTATTGAAGTATTATTATGGTCTCTAGTCATCTTAGCTGAATGTTCATCAGCTACTTGTGCACATACTATATACTTATGTTTTGCACATACATTAAAGGAGCCTGTACCATATTCATCTACTACGATACCTCTTACCCCTTCCTTGTTAAGAATTGCTTCACATACTAAATTTGAGGCATCATAAAAATCAACTTCTTTTCCTTCTGTTTTATCTATGACTTCATAACCCTTATTAATTAAGTCTTCCTTTATACCATTTTTAAATTCTACACTTTTGCTATCTGATGCAATTATTACTTTCATCAAATTTTCCTCCTACTATTTTAAATTTAGTCTTTTAAATTGCTCTTTTGGAGCATCCATTTCTTCTAATCCTCTTTTTAAAAGATTAATATATTTACTTTCTAAAGTTTCATCCTTTATTGGATTTACTTGAGGATAGTCTTCAACTATATTAAACAACTTGCTTTCAGCAGTATATTTCAAAGCATCATCAACATTATCTAGTATTGAAGGATTTTCTATTGGAATTTTATAAACAGGATAATCTGTTCTCTTTAAGAATCTACCTATTTCTATTTCTTTCTCCCTTCCTTTTCCTAAATACTTTCTAATTGTTGTCGGTATGCATGTATATTCAAAGCATGGCTTATTTTCTTTGTTAGGTGCTCTAAAATATGTATGTTCACCATCTGTAACATTCATTGCTATTCCATGGTAACCATATAAAGCATACTCCCTGTTATATTCTCCACCTTCAGGAATTGGTTTCCACGAAGTTCCTTGAACATCTTCTGGAATTTCTACTCCTGAATAATCTAGAACTGTTGGCATAATATCAATATTTTGAGTTAATACCTTTACTCTTTCTCCTGCCATCTTTCCTCCTGGGAAATGTACTAATAAAGGAATGTGAGCTAACTCATTGTACATATGCATATAATTCTTACCAAAGTAATTCCTCTCACCTAAGAAATATCCATGGTCTGTAGTTACTATAACTAATGTATCTTCATATATATTAAGAGCCTTTAATTTATCTATTAATTTTCCAAAATGTTTATCTGTCATTGTAAGTAATGCAGCATATCTCTTATTTATATAGTCTAAGGCATCATCTGGTACATCAACTTCTTTATAATTTGGTGTTTCAAAATATGGACCTTCATATTCACACCCATACATCTTCATATATTCCTCTGGAACATCAAATGGTTCATGTGGATCAAAAGTTTCTACCATCAAGAAGAAATCATCATGTTCCTTATTATCTTCAAGCCATTCACAGGCTGCATTAAATGTCTTAGGAGTTGGATATTCATCTTCTTGTCTTTCCCACTTTGTTCTGTTCCATTGATATTGTCTTCTTAATTTTCCATAATAATCATCTGGCATAAATGATGGATCATCAATTTTTGATATCCATGGATCTCCTTCTTGTCCTCTATAGAAGTCCCAAGTAGAGAATTGTTGAACATAATCCTCTCCACCTAATCTAAAATAGTGAGGATGGTCTGTTACTATGTGACTAAATACATTCTTTTCTGCTAATACTTTAGGAAGTGTTATATCAAATGGTTCTATTGGCCCCCAAGATCTTTCTAAAAAGTTTAAACGTCCAGTAAGTATATCTCTTCTTGCAGGCATACATGGAGCAGATCCAACCCAATGATTATCAAATGTAACTGCTTCCTTAGAGAATTTAGTTATATTAGGAGTCTTTACCCAAGTTTCATTATTGTAGACTTCCATCATATTTCTCTTTAACGTATCCATTAAAACTACGACTGTTCTCATATAAAATCTCCTCCAAGTTTACTAAGTTTTAATTCATATTATTGTAGACAAGCAATAATATACTTATCAGCTTGTCTACAATAATTTTTAGGTGTGACCTTAAATTTTTAAGTTCACATATTCTTTCACTTCTATACTATAATTCCAGCCATTGACAATAATACTGCTATTATTAATACTCCGAATATTACCCAAACAGCATTCTTACCGTTAGATTTCTTTAATAGATAGTAACAAAGGAATGTTAATGCTAATGGAAGTAAATTTGGCATTACTTTATCAAGCATTTCTTGTAACATTAACGGATTTTCTCCTGCTGCAATTTGAACACCAAGTGTTACTTTTACAGTTGTTGCAATTAATCCACCAACAACAATAACTCCAAGAACGTTAGCCATATTAGCTAATCTATCAAATATACCTTTTCCGTTATCTTCTCCGCCTAAAACTTCCATCCCTTTAGAATAACCTTTAGTTACACCGTAGTACTTTAACGGGAAGTATAAACAGTTAATCATTAAGAACATTAATATTGCACCTAATATGTTTCCATCTAAAGCGAATGCCGCACCAATTGATCCTGCGATAGGCATCCATGTGAAGTTAAGCATACTGTCTCCAATACCAGCTAAAGGACCCATTAAACTTGTCTTCATTGAGATTACTGACTCTTTTTGATCTTCATCTGTTGTCTCTTCCATGGCTGCTACGATACCTAAGATGAAAGGCATTGCTATTGGATGAGTATTGAAATACTCTAAGTGTCTCTTCATAGCATTAGCTCTTTCTTCTTTTGATTTATCTTTATAAAGCTTCTTAAATATTGGCTTTAATATATAAACTGTACTTAAACTTTGCATTCTTTCATAGTTATGAGAGAATTGACATATTTGTGATCTCCAAAATACTTTCTTTAAATCCTTTTTATCAATTAAGTTAGCCATTATAGATCCCAGCCTCCTTCTACACCTTCTTCTACTTCAACAGATACTGTCGCTGCTTTATTAACAGATGATTCTTTTTGTTTATTGTTCATTATTAAGTCATAAACACCTGCGAAACATGCACCGATTAATGCTAATGCTAATGTAGGTAAATTTAAGTATGCAGTTAATGTGAATCCTAGTATTAAGAACATCCACATATTCTTTTTAAGCATCATAGTCAATAACATTGCTATACCTACTGCTGGAATTGCTTTTGATGCAACTGTTAAACCGGTCATTACGCTTGCTGGTATTGCTGCCATAATAGAGTCAATTGCACTTGCTCCTAAAAATACAGCTATAAATGTTGGCACTGCTCTACTTAAAAAAATTAAGCCACCACCCATATATTGAAGCTTGTCAATCTTATCAAAGTCACCTGTTTCAGCGATTTTATCTGCTTTGTGTACTAGAGAAATACTAATAGTTTTACATAACATATCAAGTTGTTGAACTAATAATGAAACTGGAATTGCAACAGCTACACCAGTTGCTTCTCCACCGCCTGATAAAATACCAATTGCTACACCAACTACTGAACCTGAAATAACATCTGGTGGAACATAAGAACCTACGTTGTTTACTCCTAACCACATTAATTCTAATGTTGCTCCAATTATAAGACCTTGAGTTAAATCACCTAAAATAAGTCCTGTTACTGCACCTGCAAGTAATGGTTTTCTGAAACCTAAATGTGGTCCATATTGGTCCCATGCACATATACCTGCCCAAACAGCTACTAATAATGCTTTGATTAACATAATAACCTCTCCTTTTTTAATTTATTTATAAATTTTAAATAAGATCCTTCATGTATACTACGTCATCTTTAGGTACCATTTGTACAAATACTTCAATGCCTTTATCCATAAGTTCTTTAAATGCATTTTCTTCTTCAGGCGTTACTGAAATTGACTTTGTAAGTCTCTTTCTAGTTTCGTTGTATCTCATTCCTCCAGCATTTACCTTTTTAATTTCTAATCCACCATTCACTACTTTTAATACATCTGTTGATGTTGTAAATAATAGTAAAGTATCCTTCTTTATCGGATTCTTCTTTAATACTTCTATAAATTGATCTACACCAAATACTAAAACTCTTACTCCTGCTGGAGCTGCAAGTCCTACTACTGATTTTTGTACTGGATCCTTGCTTACCTTATCATTAATTATTAGTACTTGTTCTATGCCATAGTCTCCAATCCAAGTTGAACAAACTTGTCCATGTATTAATCTGTCATCAATTCTTACTAATTTAACACCCATTTTTATTTCCTCCTTAAACTCTCTATAAAGCTATTTCTTCCTCTTCTTCTTTTACTGATAACTTCTTGTTTATATCTATAAATGTTTCTTTATAAACCTCTTCTAATTTTTCTTTAATTGCTTCAGTTGGTAACTCTCTGTTTAATAATAGTTCTAATAGAACCGGTAAATTAAATCCTGTATAAACTACTACATCGCACCCATCTAATATCATTCTTGAACTAGCGTTACATGGAGTCCCTCCAAATATATCTGCTAGAATAATTACTTCTCTTTCATCTTTTAACTCTTTATAAGCTTCTCTAAGCTCCTCTAAAACATTTTCTAAATCCTTATCATCAGTAACCGAAACTATTTTATACTTCTCTTGTTTCCCAACTATCATTTCAGCACTTTTCATTGCATACTCTGCAAAATGCCCATGACTTATTAATATGATTCCTATTTCTTTCATTTATGTACTCCCTCCTTATGCCTTTATTTAAAGCAAGTACCGTGCCAAAATTAGTATCGCAAGTATTTATAACGTTTTCAAATAGGTATAATACTCATTAATACTCTTTATAAAAAAATGATACTGTTTACGAGTATCAATATAATACTCTTCACATAAATTAATATTTTTTTATTTTCTAATAAGTTAGAAATCTGCTTGAAAATTATAGAAATTGAAATTAATATAGATAGTATAGATTTTTGCACAAAAGTTTGAATGGGAGGAAGAACAAATGAATTTACTTTACTTATTTATTGCTTTAGGGGCTACGACCCTAGGTTCAATGGCAGGTCTTGGTGGCGGGGTAATAATCAAGCCCATTCTAGATTTCTTAGGCGACTATAACTTATCAACAATAAGTGTATTATCGTCATTCACTGTTTTTTCTATGGCTATAGTTTCTATAATCAAGCAAGTACGTTATAAATTTAAAATCGAAGTAAGAAAAACTGTACTTATTGGTATAGGTTCAATCTTTGGAGGTCTTATAGGAGAAAAACTAGTAAAGTTCATTTTAACCTTAATGCAACCAACAACAGTTACAGTAATCCAAAACTTTGTACTAGCTATACTACTAATTCTTGTATACATATACATGAATAATAAAGATAAATTTAAAAGCTATCACATAGAAAATTCTGTAGCATGTATAGCAATAGGACTGCTTTTAGGAGCAATAGCATCTTTCTTAAGTATAGGAGGAGGACCAATAAACGTTTGTGTTCTTACAATATTCTTCTCAATGAATACAAAGGAAGCAGCTGTTAATTCAATAATAACTATATTATTTTCTCAAGCTTCAAAGCTAGTAACCGTTGCAACTTCTTCTGGCTTCAGTGGATTTGACTTAAGCATGCTACCATTTATGGTTGTGGGCGGAATCCTAGGAGGAATAATAGGTTCTAGGTTTAATAAGCTATATTCAAGTGAAACTATTCTAAAAGTATTTAATGTGGTATTAATAGCCTTAATTATTTTAAATTTCTATAATATTCTTTCAGTATTTATTTAATGATAGTGTAAAGTTTTGTATGAAAAAATAGCCTATGGCTAGTTCTGAATAATAAT